>JAABUI010000053.1_pt1 | contig 184679 bp, 205 predicted proteins | sample 5559111 | NCBI WGS metagenome assembly JAABUI01 (sample SAMN10711870, study PRJNA513365) | rock metagenome | isolation source: Antarctica rocks | place: Antarctica: Victoria Land, Buttleship Promontory | reverse complement strand
TCCCGGTAAAATAAAACCCCCCCCCCCCCCCCCCCCCTTCCCCTACCCACCGGCCCGCAAAGCTCCCCAAACCCTCCAACCCGCCACCACAACCGCACCCACGCACATGATCATATTCCACCCCCTCAACCCCCTATGCAAAGACCATTCCGTTGCTGTGACCCTTGTGTTCATCATCGGTGTTTGTGATGGTGTGATTTCTTCGAGAAAGAGCAAGCGCCAGATCAGTAAGGACAGGGCGACGGCGCCGATGGGGAGCCAGATTCGGAGGGTGCGGTGGAGGGGAAGGGGGAGGTGGCGGGTTTTGTTGTGGAGGAGGAGGAGGAGGAGGAGGAGGAGGAGGAGGAGGAGGAGGAGAGGGGGAAGGGAGAGAAGCATTGTGGTAAAACGGGCTGGAGTGAGTTGAGTGAGGAAGGATGGGAAAGAATCGCGTGGGTGTGTCTGCATCAAAGTTCCGCTCTGGCTTTGATGAAGCCAAGAGAAGGGCCTGCGGCATTTTTGTATCTTTGCTGGGTGTTTGTTTTGATTGTCTCGCCAGCAGGATATATATTTGAGTAGCGTGGATGCGCTTGGTGTGGTTTTTTTTTTTGCTGGCAGGATCGTGAGCTTTGATCTTGGAAAGGTTTGTCGCTGGTTAGGTTGTGTGTTTAAAGCTCAGTTGGAAAAAAAAAACACAGGCCGGGGGTAGTGGTGGGAGGAGGAGGAGGAGGAGGGGGGCAAATTGGTAGTTGGTAAGGGGGAATGGGAATGGGTTCTGAAATTCGTGTTCGAGAGGTGTTTCGTGTCTGGCTGGAGTTTATAGAGTGATTACCTGTGTGCGAAATTTGACACGCGGCAAGTGCTTTGGACATTACCGGATCAACCTCCCCCTTTCTCTTCCGTGGGTTTTGTTCTCATCGAGACATCGTCACGGATCTGCTGGTGATGACGAGGTATTCGATGCGAGGTGCTGGCAAGATTAGTACAGCTCAATTGACAGCATGCTTTGCTACTGGACAAACATGCTGCACTTACTGATTATAAAACCCAAAGGCCGGCTTCGTGATGGAAGAGTGCCGCATTGGATTTTGCTCACCTTCTCCTTACACTGAACATCTTGTAGCTTAAGAAAGCGATGTCTCGTTCATCCTCACCACCAGGTTTACCACCACCAGCATATTTTCCACCTCCAGCACCAGCACCAGCACCACCAGCACCACCATCATCTTTGATACCACCTCTACCCGTGGCATCCTCCGTACCCCCACCAGCAACTCCAACCCTTGCCGAGCTCCAAGACCGCAGAACTCTAAGGCTCCTCATCTGGGCATTTCTCGGCACTTTGGGCCTTGTATTGACGATAGAGTGCGCATTTTCAGCATATTACAGCACTGCGCTGTTCAGAAAATTCATACTGGTAGCTGTTGCCGTTGGGGGGGTATGCGTCGCTTGTGTGGCCGTTGGGCGAGCTTGGTTGGCTTGTCATACGTATTCAATTGCGAAACGGGCGCTTGATGACCGCAATCGGCGGCAGCCGGTGAGGTTGGGTTGAGGGGTATGTGTGAGGCGAGCTAGCGATGGATGAAATCGAGGTTGGGGTTAGAGAGCATGCGACATACACTGGAATTAGGTAGACATGTATAATATTTATTAGCCGAATACGTGCTCTATGCTTGTGTACCCGCATGAACTGCCTCGTAAGTGGCGGTTTTGATTCCAATACTTATAACCTTTTTGGTAACGCGAGGAGATGAGGTGAATGCCGTCTGTCATGCAGTTCCAAAGACGGAAATTAGAATAATGTCTGGCTGCGATTCGTGGCAGCAATCTCCGGTAGTAATGGTAGCTGTATTCTTGGATCGACACTCTCGATCTCCGGTGGGAGCAACAACGAAGCAGACGGATAATATTTCCACTGTATCAAACAATCCGACTCAGGTAGAATGGTGAACAAGAAAACCTGGACAGAACAACGATTCGCTTGACAGCTAAGCATAAACTCAAGCAAACAACAGCAATAGCGATATAAAAAGAAGCTGTGATCTACTTACTATGAAAAGGATCCTACAGACCGTGAACGCTCACGTGTTTAGCTGCTATTTCAAAGTATCATCCTAAAAAGTCACATCTGTTAAGCTCATATAGACTCCTCAAGGGTGATGCCTTCTCCATTTTTGTCCTCTCAACTGTCTAGTATCGCAAATTATAAGAGCCCGGAAAGTCCGATGTGGCTCGTCATCATCTGGACCTTATTCCTACAGTTCTGCTCGGTCAGATATCAATCTAGAAGTATCGAGAAGCTCAAAACACAGTCTTGCCCAGCGGACCCTTGCGAATCCTACAAAGCAGCAGTAATCTGCCTCTTCGCAGCATTGGCGTGGATAACTCTTGCGATAGTCGTTATAAGCACCTACTTAGCCATGAATAATTCCATCCATTGGTCTGCGAGCGGGGAGATCCGGAAACCCCATCAGCCACGGGGCGGTGCAAAATCTGTCCAAGGACTGCGGTCAGGAGGAGAAAATACTCGTGCACAGTCTGTCAACCATGATCGCCGTAATAGGCAAGCTCAACAAAACAATCTAAATCGATATGACTCAGAAGAACATGGGTCAATTTATTCTGGGACTGACAACAATGCGTCAGAACCAGACCACTCGAGCACAAGGCGTGAGTATAAGGGACGTGAGAACAGGGGACAACGTCAGTACAACGATGTTGGAAACGGGGGAAGACGTAAGTACGACGAACGTGAGAATGGTGGACGACGTGAGTATGGCGGACATGAGAATGATGAATATGGGAACCTTGAGAACGAGGGCTATGAGAACGAAGACGAAGGGTTTAGATAGCAACGCCGCGAGAGTTCATCTTCGTACTGTGCTTGTCTATTAGCAGAGCGAACAGAAAATGTCAAAAATAGATTTGCAGATTAGAAATACATAGGATGCTTTTGCAACTTTTGTTGGACTTTCGGTCAGAGGTTATTCCTTACCAATCCTTAAAGTACATTCTCAATATACCACAGTATTCTGACCCTTGTCAACGAACGCCTATGTCATCCCTCATGAGGAAGGACGAATCACCTTTTCTACCGAGACTCTTACTTTTCCCTTCCCTACTCTCACAGCTATCCCAACACCATCACATGCCTTCTGCATCCGTTCATATCCTGGACCGTATCGCGTCTTGTGACACTCCTTGGGCTTAATCCAATGACACAAGTTTTATTCATTGTAACAGTTCGATCTGCTAAAGCCAGGGCATTGGGGAATGGTTGTTGGAATTGCCCCATGGTAGGCTCAGGGAGGTCGCTTAGGTCGAGAGGAGATTGATGATCTTGGTGGAGAGAAAGAGTTTCATTATGCGCGGGTGCGGTGGTGAGGGCTGTTTGCAGTCTTTTCGAATCTTGTTTTTCGTTCAAAGAGTTGGGGAGCCTAAGGGATGGTGACATGCATTTGTAAAGGATAACGTGATAGCAAAGAAGGATAGTAAACAATACGCTGATGATGATAAAGACAATTGAAGCAGATTGATAGATAGTGCTACTGAGTATAGGACGCGGACGAAGCATTTGAGAATTAGTCTCTAAGGGTGGAGAATCCATAATTCTCCGCACAGTAGGCATTATGCGGCAAAAGGTGAGTGTGCTTTGGCTTGGCTGGAATGAAAGTATAGCTCTGGAAGCATGTGGTGACTGAAGCCTTTGTACTTTATAGAGGGATCGTAGACCAGTTGAGTGCAGGGTCTAGTCACGATACTAGATGTTGTAGTTGGTATTTTCGAGGCAGCTTTACGGTATGAGGCTTGTTCGCCGTTCGAGATTCGGTCCATCAACAGTGGGCTTGATTGTTTTGCTCTCTTTCGGGCATTCGGTATCGTGCTGCCATCCTGGGAACACCAGGATCAGGGTATCAATGATCCTGTCTGCAGACCACACATTAGCTAATGCCGCATCTATAATATACACATGTTGGTAATCTCAGCTCTCATCATCCAAGCCGCCAACAGCGGTGAAAGCAATCACGCGGGCAAGATGATCAAACGCGATTAACTTCGATTCTTGCCGCAATGCGCATCTTCCACAAAGTATGTTGTGCGTACACCAGACTCAACTAGGGAAGTGTAGCATTGCCGTGGCACATCATCAACATGGAGAGTTCCAGGCGTTTGAAGTTCAGCTGGCATTGACTGCGGGAGGAAGGACAACCTTGAAGGTGGTGACTCGGCGTCGATCCTGCAGGGATTGGCGCTTGCTGGACAAATTAGGCGACCTCTCTTCAGCTAGATGTCTTCCACTTTCCATCATCATCTCATACCACTTGCAATCCTCCACCGAAAGCAATGGAACCATATGCCGTGTCTTGTCAGCGTTCGCTCAGCTGCTACGGCCTTATCCCCGGAGCCCAGGGTGTAGGTTTCATCGTTCTATAGCCCGCTCGTACAGTCTATCCTGAGTCCTGACGGCACTGCGTTAAGAGTCTGCACCTTACAGTAGCTTTCGGTAATGATGCATTGAGATATGCGTTTGCTATGACTTTACTGCTACTGATTTTTTTCTATTTGCTCGTCTAATCGCCACAGAAAGGTTAAATTTTCATTCCATCGTACAATCCGCGTATTTCCCGGTGAGTTGATTGCGAGAGAAGTTGCCTAAAAAACATATGATCCATTTTCAATTGGTAGGGTTCAAACTCCTAAGCTAAAAGGCAATAAATTGTGGGATTCGCCTGGGAACGAGACGCTTGTATACGTTACTAAAGTGAGTAGAAGCTTCACCTTGGCAACGACCTGCCAATATACGATAGGAGAGCGAAGTAAACTACCCATACGGGATTGAAACCGACCAAGTCCGGCGACCAAAACTGAGGAACAGCAATAGCGCAACTGAGCTAACCATGAGCTTTTTACCTCGGCTGAGATAGGACATTCTGTTTTCCAATCTACATTACCGATCAGTCTTTCGTTAGAACTACTTTGTTCTGAATGTTACTTTATGCCTTGTCATTCACGCTACCATAGGCAAGTGATTTGGTCCTTGGATGACGTCGGACATTCACGTACTTCCCTCTCCAAGATTCTAAATCATCATTGCCTGAAGGAGACAATCTTTAATCTACCAAGGTTCTTTGGTTGTAAATACATGCTACATGATCATTGAAGCGGACGGATGACTTCTACATTAACGGCTCAAGAAATATCAGGTAGCAGTGCCTTCCAGACATGGTCTGTCAAACGCGGCATCTGCTCAGTATTCAGTTGATCGAATGCCATCCCGCATTCGCTTGCCATGATTATGGTTTGATATACGGCCATATAATGTAGCTGAGAATTGGCGCTGCTGCTATGTGGAAAATCTGCAGCACCATGACTCTTAGACGGTACTCATATCTGGACATACGAATTCTACAGAATTCCAGGTTCGGTGAACCTTCTGAAAGCGGCTGACCTGTCTTTTGCCTGAGTCATGAAACACAACTGTCTAACGAAACACAGGCAAGGAGAAAGATCGGTAGACATAAATCTAATGCTGCTCGCCAGTCGCACAAAAATCTGACTGATAGCTTTTCAATTCATAAAGCTCACTCAATATACTGACTGATCTAAGAAAGCAATAAATATTCTGTGCTCACCCTCTGTCATATCAAATGGCTTCTTCCCAAGGTGGAACCTTTACAGCAGATCGAACAATCCAATATTTTGTGGTTCGCTGCAACCATGCCCTTTGAGGATCTGCTTCGATACGCACGGTTGTATTCGGTGCCCGAGGGCCGATTCCACCCTTCGAGAGAGAACATTGAGCATCAATTCAAGTTGGTTAAAAGTATAAAAAATGGAGGTGGGCTCAATGAAGGTATAAATATTGTCAAGTCCAGGAAGTCCGGCAATTCGTTGGTTCAAAAGAAGCTTCCTATCGACTACGAGGACGGGTTAAGAGAAATACTATTTCTAAATGTTCTTAAGCACCCAAACATCATCACCTACATCGATGCCTACATTCCTCTTGGGCGCTCCAGCACTGGCCCAAGTCTATATCTGGAATATTGCGAACTGGGCACTCTTCAGGACCTCATTAAGACATATCTAATGCAAAACGATCGATATCCGAAAAAGGCACAAGCATACATTCCCGAACGCTTCATCTGGCATGTTCTGGAATCAATGGCGAGTGCTCTTCTATACATCCACCACGGACAATCATCAGATAAGTATCATGCGATTAGCCCCAAGAACTGGCCGTCAATCGTTCACCGCGATATCAAACCCGATAACATTTTCCTTCGGAAATCCCCGGGTTCTGAGTATCCCGTGGTCGTTCTCGCCGACTTTGTAAGTCCCTTTCTTCGCACAGCACGACGCTTACTTACTAAGATCTTCTCAGGGCATCGCTACCCATTCCCGTGAACACGATTTCGACTACAAACAACGCTGCTTCGTCGGCACCCCACAATACTCACCACCGGAGGGTAATCAACAAGTCGCTCGATCCGACATTTGGGCCCTAGGCGCAGTCATTCTCTCCCTGTGCTGGCTTTTCCCACTTGGCCCAAAGCAGTCTCCCCCGGATGACGTTAGCCAGCGCGTTTACGAACAACTGCTGAACGAGGCGAAATTCAAACGCTGCATCTATGAATGTGGGAATGGGGTTGGCGAATATTATTCGGAAGACTTGGGTTGGGTTGTGGGACGGTGTACGCAGTGGAATAAGCAAAACAGGCCGCTGGCTCATACTCTTACTGAATTTATCAAGGAGCGCAAGCCCAGGGACTTTTCCATGCCAAGTTGGGCTTTTGATAAGTCGTGAGGGGTGGCAAAGCCCGCGATGTAACGTAAAGGGTTCTGCAGGATTTCTTCCTTATATGAATGCCCGTTCCTGGGGCTGTAATCCCTATTACATACCGATTCACAGCCAGACTCGCCATCAGAGCATTACAACCAGGTCTGCTTAGATCAAGAGGACAAAAGAGAGAGAATCCTGCAGGGCTTGGCCGCCTGTATGCATGCCATCATTTCTCTTTAGTATTCCTGCTTGCATTTCAATATTCCCCCCACTCAACACCATCACACCCCATCTGCGTCTTTCCGTGCTGTACATGTATGCTCGTCCACTCCTTCTCCCTGGCAGCTGCCTCCTACCTACCTACCTACCTACCTACAGCTTCCTATCCAGTGTCCAAACCAGCAACAAGCAAACAAGACGACGACACAACCGCACCACAATCTCAACATCTGCCTTTCAACTGTCGGCACGAGGATTCTCCGAAAGCAGCCCAAACCCCACGTCTACCCCCCTCTCGCCCACTCCCTCCCTCCCTCATCATCACCACCACCCTCAACAACGCCCCCCCCTCCGAGTGATTCTCCCTATTCGTCCCCATCTATAAAAAAACACATCATCAACAAAATAGATTCCAACAGCACCCTTAAAACAACCAGTAGTAGTAGTACGATTAAAAAATCGCTATTCAGGACCTGTCGTGATTTAAAAAAAAACGCGTGGCTTGAGCAGCCAAAACCCCCCTTTCTCTTCTTCCCAAAACTTGCCAGATGCCTACCGCCTTTCCCCCATCTTTTTTTTTTTCGTAAGTTAGAATACACTCCTAGTCACCACTCAATCCTGACGGTTCCCCATTTCCCAAAAAGGCCTTTGCGTTGCGCAAGTGGTCGTGCTGTGGCGGGAGGTTGAGACGGGTGGTTTGGGGGGAGATGGGATATGTGGTGACAGAGAGTACTAGAGAAAGGATAATTCGAGATGAGTTCTTGGCGACGAGGAGAGGTGGTTCTAGTGAAGGATACGTATGTCTGTTGATATGCAAAAGAATCTAAGAAATCACGACGCATGACGCAGCCTGCATGTTCTAGAATTCCGCCAATTTCCCCTGGATTTCAGCTCACCCACAAGCCGACAGCTTCCCCCTTCCCTTCGGCCTCGCCACCACATCCGCCCTAAACATCTCCCTCCCGACCCCGCTCTTCCCCTCCACCCTCCCCATCTCCTCCACCGCCTTGACGAGGTCATAGCACACCCCCTCACCAACCACACTGTCCCCCTCATAATCTGGATGCTCCCTCACAAAATGCCTGATCCATTTCGCACCAGTCCAGAGCTGTCCGGAGGCGCGTTTTTGGATCAGGTCGAGGTAGCGAGCGAGCTCGCACCGGGTTTCGACGTCGACGTTGACGCTGTTGAGGTAGGACTCGACAAGGGGGATGAGGCCGGGGAAGCCGCCGCTGTCGGAGGCGGGGTTCTGTGATTTGGATTGGCCGTTAATGATTTCGTCGATGGTCATGAGGGAGTATTCGTCTTCGACGGGGCCAACGGGGCTAGGAGGTCTGGAGGCGTGAGCGGGGGTGGTGGTGCCGGAGGCACCGTTGGCTTTGATGGGACGGGGCGGTAAGGGGTCGTTGCGAAAGTAGAACTTCTTTTCCAGAACGGCGTTACGCGCATGGGCGGTCTCCATGTTGTCGGTAGTACGGGGGATAGGGATGTAGAAGTTAAGATCGAAGCTAAGGATCGCCCGCGTGACCAGTACGATAAAGATGGAGAAAGCGGCATTCTCAAAATCGGTGATTTGGATTTCCATGGGCCGGAACTCGACGCGCCAGCCCGTGTCTTTGTCATGTGGTGGAGGCTTGAAGCGCATGTGTTGCCAATTTGTGGACTGAAGGTTTTCGAAGTGGTCGGTTTTATTGAGGTCGAGGTCCTTGAGGTCTTCAGCGAAGATGACAATGGGATCACGGATGAACAAGTGGGCAAAGTGGGTGGCTAGAAGGTCATCCATGCCACCGTCTACGAGCCGTTGTTTCAAAGTTTCGTCGACTACGAGGTCGGGGTCCATGTATTCGGGGCGTAGACGAGGATCTTGGGAAATATATGTGGAGTTAGAAGCGTATCTCGACTTAGGCACACGCCAACGATCGTGTTTCAATGGCTATAATTGTCACTCCTATGCGTAAGATTTTGCTCAGTATCACTCACCTTTTCACCAAGCTCTTCTGGGGTCCGGTCGTCCACTGCCCTGCTGATCTGGTTCCATCGTACATCCGTATCCGCAAGAAAGCCTTTATAGATTGTTGTAGCAGCTGTCAAGCCAAGCATTATAGGTCCTAGTGGGCTAAGCTGATCGTATAGTCGCCGACCTTCTGTGATGTTCTTCGCTTGAAAGGTGATCTGCAAGCAACAGCTACCCATACCAAAGGCCATCGCATCCATATAGATGTGATCATCTTTGGCGGCGCCTTTTCTAACGTCGTCATCTTCGGGCCATCTGTGGAGATCATAGTTGACGGTGGGGTCCTTGAAAGGTACAGGTGTGTGCACGTCTTTAAAAACGGGAACATTAATTGCCACCTTACGACCTCGCCGAGACCTAATATTGGCAGCTAATGTAGGAAATCGAATATGTGGATTGGCTATTTCGTCTGGGAGGAATTGAGATCGTAATCTCTCTCCAGAAGGGGGATAGTACGGGCAGATGAATTCGTCTTTAGTGCCTAAGCGAGGATATGTGGTTAGGGTTATTGGGTACTCGTTGGGTTCCATGTGATCTTTGGCGATTCTTCTCCTGAAAGAAAGATTAGCTACATTTTATTTTTCCTTATCTGAGAAAGAACTAACCGACGTTTCATATTTGGCTCTACATCCAGGAGATCCTTAAATCCAATGCCCCAAGGCTTGCCCGGAGTAGCTTCTAACATAAACCGCCCGAACTCCGGATGGAAAACTGGCAGAGTATCTTCGTCCCTGTCAAAGATCAGTATTGGGGAGGGCCCTGCGCTGCATAAGCATCTTTACCTGGAAACCGTCTGTAAGTCTGGCACGCAGCCACCTTGCTTGCTCAGCGCTTCATCCTTTGCCAGTGCGTCGAGAATATCCGCTTGCCGCAAGGACAATTTGACCTTTCGACGTTCATCATTGAAAACTACGACCAGGTATTCGATCTACAGCGACTATAAGCTCAGTGGCCGGCAGAAGGCCATACTTGTTCTACCTCGTCGCCCCATCGCAAAACGTCTCTTTCCTTGCCTTTTGCGCGCCGCCATATTGCTAGAAGTTGCTACGAATAATGAGTTTCCTTCTATAACTGACGATTCCACAATGGCATGACATACCTCAATTCCCCATTGCCGGACATGATCAGCGTTCTTCTTGGCTTCTGGCCACGCCAATGGTGTTCCTACAGCTCTGTCTAGAGTCAGCCCTTGTGATTCTTAAACAGTGCTCATGAAAGCCTACAAGAGCCCCATTTCTCTAGTTATGGCAGATTCTCTTTCGGACTCTAGGATAATTGCGCCGGCAAGTCTCCGCACAGTCGCTTTTATTATGCCAGCAATGATCGGGCTCCTATGAACCTTCTCTTTCCAGCGCCAGTGTGCTATACAGATATCCGAATGCCCAAGGGTAATCGAAGATGAGAGGTCTCCTCAAAAAGCAAGAGAGCCTGCCAGGTATCTCAATGGTCTTCCTCCATTTAGGCTGCTCACGGTCCTGCGAGGAAACAAGGCGGTACTGCAGTCGCCCGCAATGAATCGAGTCTGAATGGGAACGCTTGATATAAGGCATTACTTTATGTGTTGAGTTCATAAGGTAGTGACGGGTTGATGACCAATTACGGATGTACTGTTGTTGCGGGACAGCCTCCGGTATGACGACTTGCCTTAGCGCATTGAGCTTACTTAGCTCCCGGCATATGCCGGTCAGGGATCAAGGGGCATACATTAGCGTTCTACAACGGTTGTAGCTGTTATGCTAAGCGACCATCGCCTGATTTCAACATTGCAATGGAAGTCTGAAGATGGAATCGTCTGGGTACAGGTGTACGAGGCAAACATCTCCCTCACTTTGCTACTCTCATCCATAATGTAGTGACGTCAAGTATGGCAATGAGGACATTGACTTGCAGCAGTTGCTGGCTAGCCTGCCTGAGTGATTGCTTCAACGTACTCGAGGGCTTCAGCACTGTATCGCTGCTACCAGCTACCAGCAATTAGGGCAGGATAATCCTCGTATATTCGGGATAATCCTCTGCCCAAGACTCGCGGATTCCTCTTGATTCTGTCCACAACGTTTGATCAGTTCTCCGAGTCCCTGATGTCTAATCGAACCGCAGCTCTACTTGGGAATTCTCGTGGATAATAGATCCGTGTAGGAAGGTAGGACGTAGGATTGTGACACCGTGTCGCCACAAGGCATTAGGCCCCTTTTGATAAGCCTGTCTCAGCATTCAACGTCACACATTCATTTCTACAATCATCGTCCTGTATCCTCCCTCATCCATTGTCTTCGCTCCACTAGAGTTGGCGTTTGCTTCAAGCACAACTTGCAAACATACACTCTCATTGCTGGCCGAGCCAACTCAGAGCTACCTGGATGGTGGTGTCAAGTCTCTGTTGGCTCTGCAGAACCTCATCTCCACGTCAGACCAGCTCCATATTTTTCAACTATATATCATCAGTAGTGTGCTTTGCAGAGTGGTAGGTCTCCCCTTGAAAGATTATGGCTCTAGATCAAAGTAACTCACAATCTTCTGCAGGCAGTGACCAGGCCCCACCTCGAGACGACCACTGTGCAGATAGTCCACGTCCCCGCCGTCGGCTGTGGACTCGTATTGCACAACCCTTCAAGCAGGGTAAACGAACCCCGCAAGATCAACGCTCTACGACGCGAGACCAACGGTTTCTGGATAACGAAGCTCAGATCATACGAAATTTACAAACTGTAGGCCTACTCTCGCCTCCGCGACCACAGCAAGATCAACTCCCCACCATACCCGAAGACCCTCGAGCAGGTTGTGGAAATCTTGATACCTTACAACATCCACCACAGCCTTCAGCCACCCGATTCGCAATGCCTACTCAACATCTCCAGCCTCCGGTGCATCAAAGGTCTGCGTCTGCCAACAATCCCAAAAGCAACAGCAGCGCTTCCAATTCTGCCACCCATAAAAAATCTGCTTCTAGCAATGACGCGGCCAAGTCAACTACCAAAAGAATTCCTAGCCCAAAGACTCCACCTGGACAGACCGGTCCCAAAGGTTCCGATGGTTGCCTCTCCCCGTCCAGCCAGGCATGCGAGAGCGCGGACGTGTCACCATCACAAGAGGGCGTGAAGAGATCTGAGCGAAAGGTTTTTCATAGTCCTCCAGGGACTGCTGGACTGATGTAATAGAGTATGAGTTGTTAGCTGAGTCTGGCTTCGTATACCGTGTTTCGAATGGCATTATCGTGACGAGGATAAAATAGAGTGGATGAAGGGTATAAAATTCTGTAAATTGTTATTCTGGCTTAATTGCTGTTCATCTGTATAGTATTCGATCGACAGACCAATTGCTATTCGCAAAATACTCCATAGCCCTTTATCCAAAGATGCATAGCAAAAATCCAATTCACATGATATGGTGAGCAGATCAGTTCCGGATCATCGACCGATAGTACTACTATGGCGGCCTACATCCTAGAACAAGCAAACTACCTAACAAAGGGCCTAGGGTTCATGTGGCTCTTGTCCCTTCGAATCACCGTTGGATTTATAACTTTCAATTAGAGATTGCTATGAGTACGGCTCGCGCCATAACGCACAGAAATTCAAAGAGAGCTGAAGTGGAACCCAGGTATTGGTAAACATTCGCCCCTATTTATTTACAGCACAGTATAGCCTGACGTACAGTTGTCATAGTCGTCAAAGCGAATCAAACAGTCATCACGGAGAAATTCTTACAGTATTCAACGAATCTAGCATGCTATTCGTAACGGATAGCGAAGGAATAATATACAACAAATTGTGATAAAATACGAAAGATTCGAGAAAGCACACGAGAAGTGCTATGTTGACAGGTGATACAAAAATAACGATAACATGAGATTCGTTCATTTCCCTCAACAGAATCTTCCGAAAACAATTCAAGAGCAGCAACCACCGCAGTTCGCTAGCCTTAAGCCGTACCGTACCCAGCAACACCCGCAGAGCCATCTTAACGTGGTCTACGAAATAACAAAAACACCTCTCTCCTATTCGCCCCGGCGTCTGCTTGAACTCGTGTGATTCCCTTACTTTGTGCTAGTGAGGTTTACACAAAAGCCCTGACATGCGGTTTCCAGATCCTGAGGGGCGCGGAGGGAGTGAGATTTGAAGTGTGCTGGAGATTGACTGGAAAGCTTGCTCTTCCTCTTTTCATTCTCCGCCAATTTTGTCTTTACCCCATTAGTATCGTCGCCTGCTTCTCCTCCCTGCAAATCTTCCGACATCTTCAAAATCCCATCTCTAATCTTCCATATTATTTGTAACTTTTGCACATCCACTTCCGCTTTTCCTCAGCCGCATCTCCCTTACTCATCTAACGAATATCAATCCTATAAACTACCTCTCACACAAAACTAAGGGCAGCCCCTGTCCCGCAGATTAGCTCGTTGTCCCTGCAGAATAAAGGGCTCGGGTTACTAGTAACAGATAAAGGGGAGATTCAACGTTTGCATTGCTGAGGAATAATGTTTAGCAAAGCAGACGAATATGTAGAACCCCCATCGTCAAGATCCCGTAAAGCTCCACCACAAAGCGCCCGTAACGGTTACCCGACCCGAATCGGCGCTGCTGCTGATTTCGCCGGTCGGAAAAGACTGGAGAAGAGGATGGCCACAAGGGTGGGGGGGGAAGGGATGGGGATGTGGCACGATGATGGGTACCTTATGGGTGCTGTATATAAAGCCAATTGCGGGAACCCGGTTAGGAAAGTAGGCGGTAAGGATGCTGGTGATACATTTTTGCTCTCTTTGATATTGAAAAGGTTTTTTTTTGAGTTCTGAGGTGTGGATGGGTTTGAAGGATTCGGATGGGTCGTTTTGCAGAAGAAAAAATGGTTGTTTTCGTATCCCGAGCTTTGTTCTTTCAGGATATACTCCAATGTAGCCAAACGACTGCGTGTATCCCGGAAAAGCTGGGTTCGAATCCCGGTCATCACCTCCCGTCTTTCTAGCCTCCAGCCCCTTTCCCCCTACCGAATCCCCTATCATTCCCACATCACTCCCATATCAGGACCCTCCCATCCCTATCCCCGACCTACACGCTCCTCGATGCCCTCTCAATCCCCAGACCCTTGATCCCTCCTCCCTCTCCCTCTCTCCTATCACCCCAATCCTACCCGTTCCACATCCCCCTTTAGCTGGCCTCGACCACCATTCTTCCCCCTACCATACCCAGCGCTTGCGTAAACACCACATCAACCTAACTATACCCTCTGTCCACGAAACTATCATTAAGACCGGCTTCCATATTTGCTCTCCTCCGCGGGAACAGTACTGCTACCCCTGTGGTTAGCAATCTCCGCTCCAAGCCTATAGGGCTGGCGCTAGGGGGTTCAGAGTTTTCACCTCCTTCCTACCTTCGTAGCCTTCTACTGTCGTTCAACCATATACATACACATGCACATATGCTCCTTCTGACCCTCATACCTCAACAGTTTTCGGGTAGTAGTGTACTTGCGTTCCCGTCGGGATGGGTGGCGGATTGGAGGATTTGAGGGGTTGGTCGATGTGGGGGTGCGGGATGAGGGCTGAGGCGGGCAGGGAGGGGTTTTGATGGAGTGGGAGGTTTTGGGAGGTTTTTTGGTTGGGGGGGTGGGTGTGTGGCGAGTTTGCGGTGGTTTTAGCGCTTTTGTGTTGAGCTTTCTTCGTGCGATAGGACTATTGTTGGCATGTATACGAGGAAAATTCCGGGAAAGCGATATCCTCCTTGGTCGATGCTTGTTTCTAGGCAAGGTTTTAAAGCTTCGTTTCTTATGTTCGGTGCCCTTTGATACTTCGAGGTCATGAATACGGATATTTCTGGGCAAGTCGGTGAACAACGAGTCTCTCGTCAGCAGGCTACTCTGCTCCAGGGATCTCGCACTCTTATGTCTTTGGCTGTTTTCCGTCGGCGCAAGCAAGTCCTGCAATTGTATGTATCGAGGTTCCGTCACCGCCAAGAGTCCGTTCATGGAAGGATTCCATTCTTCTTGGGGCTCTTTGGGCCCTTGATCTCTCAAAGTAACTTCCCTGAGTAGCCGCAGTCGCGAACATTTTGAGGCTGGTCCATCGTATCCTCTTCAGCAGTGCAGCATATCCCGTAGCATCGAAAGATCGCTGCTAGGCTAAGGAGTACGGCGAAAGATACAGCAAACTCGATGAATGTTTGTTCTTTCACAACTTCGAAGTTTAGGTTTTCCAGAGGAGATATAATAGGCCAATGGCTTGAAATCGTTACTGTGCCTGGAAACGAGATGTGGTAGATAAAGAAGTGGAGGTTGGTACATAAGTCAGAGAGGTAGGAGAAGGGAAGGCTGAGATGTTCATTGTTTCGAATGAGCAGAGAAAACACACAGAAAGATATAGTTGTGTAGTGAACGCAGATATTATGTTCTCGCTACAGGTACTTGAAGAACTCAACGTTTTGATCTCACAACACGTGGAACTCGAGTATCTTTCAAACTGCTGGAGACAGCGATGTAGCAAGGCATGCTAAGCAAATATTCTTCCCCTTCGTAGAACCAGATTCATAGATCGAGCACAGTAAGGAAGAAGCAACAACAACAAAAAACAGCAATTCAGAACAGATTTCAGTACAACACTCTAAGACATCAGCTCATCTGAACCCGCAATATTGAAAGCTTACCCACGTCTTCGCTCCATCCAAACATTAAGGTCATTCTCAGAAACAACAATCGTTGCTCCAGATACTTCAGCACCTGGGTGCTAGAGGCGACGAGATCTTCTTCGGTCCTACCCAGAAGTTGCTCCCAGGCATCGCTTGACCAGACAAGTTTGCCGCAGCTGATGGCTCCGGATTCATCGATGAGTGTTCCAACCTGGTTGGAGTAGGGTTAAGTTAGTTGTGGAGATTGAAAGGGATGGCGGAGCTAGCCATATGTACCAAACGTGGGTTGATCCTGAGAGGGATTTCCTTCTTGCATTGTTTGCATTTTGCTGTGATTGCATTGCCGAATAAGGGGACACCACAGCTATTGGAGTCACTAGAGGACTCTCGAAAGTATGCTAGAGAGTGTTACCATTCAGTACAGAGCATCCTGTTGCGTTGGTATAGTGTCATTATGTTCAACTCGATGATAATGACACTGAGGTACCCTATGAAGTGTTCTATCCACCTTTAGCAACTGGAAAGACTGTCCATGTATATATATACCTGCAGGTGCTGTTCTAACGCTAGGCAGCCTGGTCAGCCGTGGCCTAGAGATCAACAGAAAACCCACACTTACAATTCGTCAATGTCGGCTAATGTGAATAGTATTCTCACCTCAGACGAAGCAGCTTCCTCGACATCGAAGACTAAACCTATCAGTAGACGATGATTTCTGGAGACCTAACGGGAACGTACTGTCTTCTGGGAATGGTTGGTTGACATGCTCCCTTTTGATAAGTCGCTGCGCAAAACTTCTCAGCCAGTAGGCATCACTCATGTGTGGGTCAACGTCGACGTGAGTCTCAGTACCAATCGATAATGTAGGTCTTCTATCACCCTTGAAGCCAGGATTGGAAAGCAAAAGTATGGTATCCGAAGCTTTCCACGAGCTGGCAGATGCAGCAACGTGGCCCCATAGTGTAAGTGTAGCTTCGAACGTATCATCAAAGATATTTATATCCACATTTTCTGCGGGATTTCCCTTCTTTGTTGTGACTTCTGTATATCAGCAACTTCTCTCTGGCTCCCGGAGAAAGTATGCCTACATTTTTTTCTACCCCCAATACTCTTGACGCAGACCAGTACCTTCCCTGCAGCTACTTCATGTCCACCGTCCACAAAGTTCTTCAATGTGATGAGCCCATCCAGCTGTTCATCTTCTTTATAACCCAGTGGGGTCTTGCACAAGATCCCTTCATCACTCTTCTCTTGCACCAGGAAGTAGCAGCTATTGTCTCGCTCGGGAAATATCGAAGTGACAAGCGAAGCATGTTGCAGTATCAAAGAATTCGATTCGACGTTCGAGACATGGGGAGTCCAAACCGATACTAACTGACCGATGCGCGGTTGGTAGTCTATCTTTGCGTACCATAGCTTGACCTACTCAAATAGATCAACGACAGCAGCAGGGAGACTGAAGGTAAATGGCACCATTAGAACCCCAGTATCATCCTTGACCACAAGCTTCAAACAACCCTTCGCAGCTTGCGGCGCTTTGCTGAGTATCGCCTGGTTGTAAAAGTTCACCACTCTACCTATTAATGCAACGCAGCCTGGTCCGGGCACCAAACTATCAATCTCGACTTCCTCATAATGCACACGGGGATGCCATTTATGGAGTTCTGGTTGTAGTGTAGCTTCGATCTCTTCGAGAGTGAAGCCATCACCAGCCTCGGATGGTGGGCCGGTCGTTGCTGGTCTTTTCTTAGGAGATACTTCTGTTTGGAAGAAAGACTGGATCGAGGGGAATTGTGGCAACATGTTGGGAAGGATGCCAGATGCAAAGGAAAAGACGGAGTAGGTCAAATGGCTAAAGCTCAAGGTTCTGCGGTAAGGTCGAGCCGTGTGGGTAGAAATCGCGCTATCGTTGTTCTGCTAATATTACACACGTTTCGATGTGTATTCGACAAGTCTGATCTTCCAGTTGAGAAAATCACAATCATGCTGAATGTGCACTAAAAGCTTCCAAGCAAACAGACGTAAATGACTTCTTGACGAATTCCGGAGCTCTTTGTGGGCAGTACTCGAGCTTAGCATGTTGTCACAACATTCAGGTAGCATTAGGAGCAGGAAATGAGTACGGTATGTCACACTCTATCGACTTAGGAGAATGTACATGCATAGGAGTTGAATCCTTCACAGAATAAGAGCACGGGGAAATCTCTACCTACTATAACCGCAGATTGATCGTCTGTACCGCCTTTCTACATGAACTGATCCATCCCTCGTCTGTTGAAGGTCAGGGGCGGTTGTCATAAATAGAATATCTTGATAGCTAGACAAGCTTGTGTTCAAGCGTCATGTCAGATTCTGGCTGAAGACCGACGCATGCACGGAAGATGTTGGTCAGAGCACCACGCTGCTTCGCCAACGCGTTGATCACAGGGGTGCCTGGAGGCGTCAGAGGGGCCTATGAAAATCAGCAAAAATTTGGAACCAACTATTGGCCATCATACCTTCAGCATGTAGCTCAAAATACTAAGCACGCTATGGAAACCCTTGTAGTTCTTCGTAGTAGCTCCATCCCCAGTATTGGCCTTCCAGGTGATACGGGTCATCAACTCGGCAACGATCACAAGATCAATGATGAGTGGAGAAGCCAAGAGAGAGTCCTCGCAAACGTTGAACAGGCTAATGGTCTGATGTCCGCCCATGAAGATTTCGGCGTAATACTCGTCGAGCGCACGTTTATTGTCGCCAACCGCAGGCATGTACTTGATCACCACAGTGTGGTCAGGATGCTCTCCAGGCTTGTAAAGCACGCTGTTTGCCTCCACCATGTCGTCTACCACGTTGGATTTGGAGATCTCTTTGGAGCGGAACTGCCTTTGGGAGCTCAGGTTCATGCCATCATTGTTGCCAAGGTGGTTGTAGCTGGCGATTGAGGTGAGCTTGATCCCAGCATTGATCATGAAGTCTACAAGAGCAGATTTCATCTTGGTCTGACCAGATTTGAAGTCATCCCCTCCGATAAAAGAGCCATACTTTTCGGCTAGCTCAATGGCACCGGGTACAAAGGTATTTTGAGGAGATCCATTAATGAAAGGGGCATTCTCCAGGATACAAGCTATAGCAAAGATGGTTGAAGGAGATATTTCTTCATGACCGGACTCGACCGACTTCATGAGGTTCTCGGCAGTGTCATTTAGCCCTTCAACGATGTCGGCATAGCGTTCGGTGTTAGCTGTCCATTGGACAATGACCTTCTCAAGGCCGTGGGTAGCCTTGAAGTCGCTAACACAGATTAGCACGGTCATCTAGCCACATGTTAGAAAAAATACCGAATGTCCTTGCGGATTTTCTCTACGTGAGCCATAGAAGCCTTGGATCCCTCAAGAAGGTTGTCCGCACGCTTCTCTTGATTTGCCGCGATGAAGTCAGGGTAATAGATACTGGGAAGTGGCTTCATTCCGGCCATCTCCTTCTTGACCATGCTTTTTAAGGTAGGTTCCAATACTGCTGCTCTGTCCATGGCCGCAGCCAAATCCATACCACTAATGTCCCACCCACCAACTACAAGCTCGTTGGGGTGAACCATTGGGAGGACGTCATGAAAAGGGATATTGATCTCCTTGCCAGTCTTCGCTTCCGTACCCAACTTCATCGTGGATCCCATTACGACAGATCCATAGTAATTAGCGGCCCGCTTGCCTTCACGAGTATCCCAGGAAAGACCACGGCGGTTGGCGATGATACCTGCTGTGACAGTCGTACCGTTGTTCCCACCCCATCCGACGAGCATCATGCCCACCTTCCCCACTTTGCGTTCCACCTTGAAGTCATAGACTGTCTCTTTGGGTGTGGCGATGTACTTGCCGTTACCAGCATTGGTTACAGACGTTGTACGGTAGGTGTACTTGGTCTTGATCTCATTTTCCGTGTAGACAACGTTGGGAGAATCCACAGTGAACATGCCCTTGTTGTCGCTGTTGATACTTGCGTAACCGGAACCATTCACGGAGCCATTAGGGCCTTCTGCATGAGGAGCCATCATAAATGATTATAATTGATTCAGATCGATCCAGTGATTTAGGGATCTCGGACGTTGTTCTTATCTGGTCTTTGGAAAACTACTCGAATCACCACCAGAAGATGATTTACGTCCGTGATTGTAAGGGTGGTGAACACTGTAATTACCTATCAGCGTATGTTGACTTATTTCCATGGCTTTTGATGTTCGCAAATCTCGCATTGCTCGCTATCATGGTAAGCTCAGCTTAACCTACGAATTGAGAGTGTTCGAATACATGCAGGGTGTAACCCGACTTGGAGGCAGTGGTGAAAACTTTTGGTTGATGAGTTCTGGTGTTTGAATTTGCTGTTGGTTCGTGGAGAGAAAAGCCCCCACTCGAGATGTTTATACCCTAATCTGCCTCCGGTATCCGCAATCACCCCACAAAATCGAGGGCAAGCTAGCGATATCATGCTAAGATACCGTACCTTATCAGTCAATCACTACTACTGGAACAATACCTTACAACTTGGTAATTGAAGTGCATGCCGTGGACGTGGACTTCTTCAGTCACGGTGCGGGCACTTTCATTCTCCATGGTGTTCTGAAAAGGGGAAGTACCCGTGGTTTGTACCAAATCAAGTGCCGGAATTGGTTTGAATTAGGGCATCGGTGGTTAGGGCAAAGTCAAATGATCGCCAGGGGAAGTTACTTTTCCGGGCTAGAACGTTCTTGCGACTTGTTGAACCCTGCATCTTGTTAGATGACACCTCAAGTATCCGTACACAGTACCTATGATCTGCAGTCACGAGAGGAATTCAACAACAGCAAAACGCCAGATCTCATTGTGGCAGTGGGGGATGAGACCCATTCAATCGTGGACGAACTTGTGTTGCATAAAAAACATTCGACAGTTATCGCGGTGGCTTTTGGCTTGTCAAGGACGTCCGATTGCGGATGAGCAGATCTGGTGGTACCAATTGAATTCCATTGGGCATGTAAGGACTAAAAAGTACGGAGTAAAAGTACCCTACCACCCTACCAACCTTAGAGCTACCTAACTTACCTTACCTTACCGTGGAGTTGCATGCTTGGCACCAATATTACTGGCTTCGCATTTTGGTCGACGTGTATCAGAATCGGAGGGGCTTGACAACGAAGGTTTCGTAGATTTTCCCACCTTTATTCACACCCTCACACCCTCATGCCATCGTCATCTTCGTACGAGGGCGACAACTGAATAATATGGATAATTGGTTGATATAGTCCTGGTTGACTTGATCTAATTATCACAATCGATCACACCGTGCGGAGTACTAGTCCTGGCCAATCCCTGCGTTGCTCGAATCAGGGGTGTAAAGCTTGACCTCATTTCCCACGGCGGTAGTTGTCGAATGAGCGATCAACGACACAAATCTACGAACTCCGGCGTCTACAGCTGTCCATATACATCTCATCTGTTCTGCGTGGACTTTGCGCTCTTTCGTTAGTAGCGCGTGCCTGGTGAGATGAACTCGAGGTTCGCATGGAAGTCGGGATAAACGCGGAATAAACACGGATTGCTGCTGTCCTCACTTTTGGACCGGAACCTTTGGACTGTGAAGAGTACGGAAGGGCGAGGGCAGTCATCATGGACTCAGCAGCACGATCGTCGGGCTTCTTGCCGTCTATCAAATGTTCGAACTGTAATGCTTCTATCGAGATATCGCTAATGGGGGATCACGTCTGCTCGAACGGTATGCCCCGTGTTCAATAATTTCCTCGTCCCTTGAATGGCGCTGAGACATCGCAGTACCTCCTCTTCCCGATTCCCGGTTCCAAGCCCTACATAGCCCGTTCGCACCGCCCGCTTCAAATCCTCCAAACGGCCCAGCACTATTGAAGTCTCGCAAAATGCCTCGACCGTCCCGGATCAATGCATCGGTTGGCAGTATGTGAAACCGATATTGTAAAGATCGAGAACCTAAGCTGACTGCAGCAGACAATGAACATCCATTGCGTCCTCCAAATCAATTCTCACCCAGGAGTAGCTCCAGTCACTCGCGCAGCGCCTCTCCAGGCCCGTACGGAAATGGCCTTAGGTCCACTTATCGGTCGCTACCCAGGAGTGCGACATCCCCACTCCCATCAAGGCCGACATCCCCGGACATTTCGCTACCTCAGGATTGTGCTTTCCCGCCCTTCCCCATGTCAAAACCACGCAGCGCTACCCCAACCACGCCGTCAGAGATAAAACGTCCATTTACACCCGGCAGCGACAATTCAAATACGCAAGCGGAGTCGAGTGCTACATTTGCGCCCTTCAGTCCTCGAGGGAATGGAGGGGGTAGCGTCTTACAAAGGATGAACACGATTGCACCAGGACCTTTTAACGTGAGGGATAAGGGAGAACATCGCCATCCAGGACTCAAGAGGACAGTAACTATGAGCAGTAGTGAGGACTACACGCGCTCGTCAAGTGCTGGTGGGAAAGCCCATGTCCAGCGGCCATCAACCTCGAGTTCGAACTATACCCGGAACCCATCGCTATCGAGCATATCAGGAGGTCCCCGAAGCACTATAGACCGAGGTAGGTTTGATATGCCAGCTGTACCTGCTCTTCCCATGCTCCGCAGACCCTCCACCGGTTACGAAGATCCAGTCTCTCCTAACGAAAATTTACAACAAGACCGTCCTGTAATCCGATCGCAGACTTATCCGACGGACGAGCGTACTCGCTACACTGCGGATTCCTCTATGTCTATCAAAGGAAGAAGACCCTCAGAACCTACACTCGTTTCTCACAAGGTTACGCCTTCTGTAGCTGCTGCTAATAGGCCACTTGAGGAGATTGGAAGTACAAGTTTTTTCAAGCCCAACCGATCAATGAGAGGCAGAGCGAACTCCGTTGCCCCAGAGAAAAGAGAACTGGGATCTTCTCGGAGCACAAGTAGGACGGGAACAAGGAGTGATCAACGACCTGAAGATGCACCCCCGCTACCCTTACCCACTCGCGCACAAGAATTTAGTATAGGGAATCCATATCATACGCCAACTGAATCAACTTCATCCAATGAGTCTTCTGGTTCAGATGCCAAGAGTGGCAGCTCACGGTCTACACCTCCGCTGCCGAGTTCACCACAACAAGCAAAGCGACGATCATCTGACATACACCAGGGCACAGGTATAATGGAAGGGTTCCAGAATAGTATGAGTATAACCCCGGCGGCTGAGGAGCCAACATCGAGACGCCGTGGTCCACCTCCAAGTTTCAGCAGACCGATGTACTCCAGGCCAATGGATTCTCCACCACGACGCGAGCCAGCGCTGCTCGCACCAGATGTGCGCACCGATCCAGCAATCCAGAGTGGACGTCCTCCTATTGGATCGCCACAAGAGTCCTTTCTCCCTGAGCCCCCTCTTAATTCTGGTAACCTCCGAGTGTCTCCCGCACCACCAGCCCAGTCTCGTGCTCCTTTGTCTCCAGCGCGAAGACCTACGACTGCCAACAAAGGCAATTGCAGAGGATGTGGAGAGCTCATCAAGGGAAAGTCCGTCAGTTCAAAGGACGGTCAGCTCTCGGGACGCTATCACCGGGATTGCTTTGTCTGCAAGACTTGCAGGGCTCCTTTCCCTACGGCAGACTTTTACGTTCTTGGCAATCACCCTTATTGCAACAGACACTATCATCAGCTTAATGGCTCGTTGTGCAAGCACTGCGACCGAGGTATCGAAGGGCAGTACGTTGAAACGGATGTGAAGCAGAAATGCCACCCACACTGCTTCACCTGTCAAGTAAGTTTAAGCAACTAGGAGGGAAAAAGGACACGCATACTAACTGTCAGCTCAGGACTGCCATAAGATACTTCGTGATGATTACTTTGAAATGAACGGCAGGACTTATTGCGAGCAACATGCCTACCGCGCTGCACAACAGACCTCCATGCTAGGACCTGGGCGTAGACACCCAGAGCGGAGGACTACTCGGTTGATGATGATGTGATTTGATTATTTAATCTCTAAGATCTATTCTAATACTCTCGTTATACTTTACTTGTTGGATTTTGATAGCATTATACCCTTCTGGAAGCATTGTATCGGCGATACCTTTATCATTCTATTCTATAATGTCTATATATCGGTCGCGAGAATCTTCGAAGATGATCATGTGAAGGCGGGGACCTACTCAATGAGATTATCGTCTTGCTGCGCGTCTTGGTACACTCTGCACCTGTCAAATCACGTCTATGACCTTGTGCTAGTTATTGAGTCTTCCGAGCGGGAGGAATTATAACCATGAATTTCCAGCCCCATGTCAACAATGGTGGTTCAGGTGGTTCATGCTTCCGCCTGGAGTTTCGATGCACGTTTGACACAATCTTACCAATTAACAGGTTGGCGGCTCATCGCGGACGGAACATCCGAATGTAATCGACCTCTTTAACCCAACTATTCTGACAGACCATGCACTTCGCCATCTCACTGCAGGCGTTGGCCTCTCATCCACCTATTCGCTACCAGCTTGCCAGCCCCTACCGTACCATTCGCAAGCCTCGCACCCGAACCAACCCTGCAAGTACAGTTCGGACTAAAATCCCCAAACAGGCACACTGACAGAACCTTAGTTCTTCCTTGTCTCCTGCCTTCCCATATTTCTGGTCAGCTGTCAATTTTCCCGGCATACATGTATAGCTACACTGGCCAAAGATCTTGATCTCAGTAGGTAACCGCATCCGGAACGACTTTAACGCACTGTCCATGCGGGTCATGGACACACAGCCCGATCTGCGAGCCGATGCGTTTGGTACAGCCTTTGTGATCTTCGGGATCAATCTGGCCCACAAAGCACCCAAATCGATTGCAGGCCTGCGAACACAACGTGTAGTAGGTGCTCCAAATAAGAATCAATTGGTCTCTCGGCCACCTGCCGCCGGTGTAGGTTTGCCGTTGTGTTGCCCGATCATCACTCGTTGCGTCCGGACCTCACTTATGAGAGTTTTCTACTCCTCTCCGTCCAATCTTTTCTCTGCTCCTTTCTGCCACGGTCTGGTTCCCCACCTCAAAGGTCAGTTATCGTCTACTCCTGTGTGCTCTTACACATTACGCAAACTCGACAACCCGGGTAGGAGAAGTAGCTGGTTAGCGACCCAGAAGCATTAACCCATCGTATCAGAGCAACAGACCGGCTTCCTTTCTCCTCATATAGAGGGGGCGTGTTCAACTTATCTTCTGCAGCAGGAGCTAGCTAAAGTCTTCTTGGCCAATTTCATGCAGGCAGCTGCAATCCCGGAGTAACGAACCTGTCATATCTGGGGATCTTTGCTAGAACCTCGGACTTTTTCTAATGTGAACGGTCTGCGTCTATTTATCAAACTTCGCTGCCGCAAGCACCCTCCACATGCACTTTCATCACGCCTCCTGACCGTCCACATACAAGGCTTACTTTGCCTTTTTCTTCGCATAGACATACCACAAGCATGCCTGTCACAACGGACATGAATACCTTTTGACTCTAGCGTTTCTCCTCCTTTCCATCTACCGCCAGCACATCTGTCAATCTTCCAGCATATGCACCTCGACTCCAAGCATTTACACTGAATCTCCGCATCCGCATCTTAATCTATAGGATCCCTCAATTACTTGAGTATATCACAATGCAAGCACACTCACCGCGTTACAGCCACCTCCTCTTCCGAAGCATAACTAGATATTTTGCCCGCTTCTGCATACCACAATGTGATTGTGAATTCTCCCGGTATACGCAGCTTACAGATGAAGAATACCGTTACGCTTGCACGGCAACTTAAACCATACTCGACCATACACAGAGACATCAGTCTGGCAATTCTACTTCCGATGCTCTTCACCGCAAGCCGGCACTGCTCTTCAGTCTGGTTCTTACCGCATAAACACCTGTCGTCTCTCGGCATGTCCGTCCGGTATTCAAGCAACCGCTGGACGTGACTAGTATCTAAACCCGGACCCAGGCGCCTCGATAACACTGCCATCGTCTAAAGCTGGAAGCACACTCATTCTCTGGCTCAGCTCCTCACCTATATCCCAAACACGTCCAATAGACCTCTTAAATCAAAAGCCTCGTTCGCCTACCAACTGCAATCACACCCATTGCTTCTCTGTGCATCCGCGTTTCAAACGCAAATATCCATCTTCTGCCCCGGCAAACACAAACCCTTCCCACTCCCCCTCACACCCCACCGCCCACAATCCCATTCCTTCCACCCCACCGCCCCCCCCCTTCCCATCCCCGGCCTTACAAGCCAAGCTACTACTCCTCCCCGCACATCTCCAAAGCCATCAATACCCATCCCACTCCTCCTTCACACATACAACCTAAACACCAATGCCCCACCAAAACGAAAACGAAAACTATCTGTGCATCAGTAGCATTCCTCCATCCCCCACATCCATCACCTAAACCCCCCAAATACCCAAACCACACAACCCTTCACTCTCACACCCAAATCCCGTTCCCCCCCATCCCCTCACGCCCCCCGTTCTTTGCCAGACAAAAGGCAAACCACCCTGCCAGGCGCTAGAAGAGCGGCCAGCAAGAGTTAATAAATCCGGCCTGAGTCGGGTAATTGGCGTATACGTTCTGCACTGAACAAGATGGAAGGGGGGGAGGGGGGGGACTAGGCGATTGGTGTGATTTTGAGAAGTAAGTAATCTAAGGGGGTTAGTTGGTTGGGTTGGTTGGAGAATGACAGAGATGGGAGTAGATTGAGATGGGCAAGAGAGTTTCTTTTATTCCCGTAGTAAGATGTGGTGTTTTGGATGGTTTTTCAATGGGAAATGTTTAATGTAGGGGAAAGTGACCGGGGTTTCATTCATGGGGCTGGGGCTATATGCTTTGTATTATCACACCGAAATAAAAATATCAAAAGAATCGAATGTTGGAAAAAACAAAAGGCATATCCCACCCCGCCCCTCTCACACTCCCCAATCCCCCCACCCCCTCTACTCAACAAACAGCGCCCCCCCCCCAATCCCATCCCATCCCACCACCCAAGCCAACCCTCCCCCCCCTCAGCATCCCACGCCCCCCCCCCCCAAACAAACCCTAAACAAACTCACAAGACCAGTACCAAAAAACCAAAAACATGGCCAGAACAAAAAAGGCACGCAATCACCCCCCCCCCCATTAGGAGAGGAAAGAGGAAAAGGCATGAAACGATAAAATTGGGATACAGTAGATAGATAGATAAAGTTGAGTGGGGAAGGCGCCGGTGGAACAGTACCTACCTACACATATCACCCCCTCCCCTTCCCCCCTTATTTTTAACAAATGTCAATACTTTTTTGGGGGGGGGATAGGATTGTATATCTCAGTGAGGAGGGGGAGAGGCGGGGGGGTAAGGGTAAAAACAAGAGGGGATCGGAGTGTATATATATTCGTTCTTCCAAAAGCACCAGACAGACAAGACAGGGTTAACCACATTACTATTTATTTAAAAAAAACTCGAAAAATGGATAGGCTCCAGTGAGGTAAGATAAGGTAAGGTAAGGTAAGGTACAGTAAGGTAAGTAGACATTAAACCTCGATTCAATCCAAAAATGAAAAGAAATGAAATGAAAAGCACGACTTCCCCCGACTTTCCTTGGCACCACCACCTATTACATATCCAAGGGGGAAAAAAATAAGAAGAAAAAGGTCCGTAAACCGTTAATTGAGATGACGATTCTCTGAATTTCATAGATTTTTAAGGGGGACTGTACTTGCACGAACCGATGGCGCTAGGTTGCAGCGTCGTTGAGATAAGCACATGTGTAAAAGGGAGGGGCTCTAGATGAGAGAATTGACCGACGACAACGACAGGGTTATTTTTGGTGGTAGAGAGCTTGGTTCAACGACACGAAAAAACATACAAGTGAGAGATCACAAAGGTCATTTCTATTCTAAGCACAAACTATTCTTTCTCAAGCGCCACCCCCGCTCAAAACACATCGACCCTGATCAGCAGCTTCCCCCTTATTGACTCTCAAAAGAGCCATCCAAAGCACTCCGATCGCCCAGAATTGTAGAAGAGAAGCCAGCAGATCCCAAAGGTAGTTGATCGCCCCCACAAACACCCCCATAAATCGTAGATATATGCCTCTAATAAGACAGGGCAGATGTACACCTACGAAGAGCAAGCGGGCCTCTAATAAGGCTGGTATCTTCGCGTAAAAACATCATTACATGAAAAAAGATGACGGTGAAGCAGGATTTTTTGCAAAAGAAAGATGGGAGTGTACAGGCAAGGCAGAAAGCCATACACTAGAAAAATGGAAGAAGACTCCGTGGGCAGAAAAAGCCAAACTATACTGTTTGTCGTTTCGTCATTGTCCAAATAACACCGGCGCTCCTGCATAGTCCCCTGAAAGAGACATTTCCCGGTTGTCGTTTCATGCGAATGTTGTCCGACGCCGCTCAGAGGCAGATCCCATATAAATAAAATGAATTTTCCACGTGTAAAGGCCGTAAACGTGGTGGTGAGTATATCAGAGAAAAGGAATTATATTAGTGAGGCGAACTCAGGTCCATTTCTTTTGGTCGCAAGTTCGAGCTGGTTGAAGACGCCTTGGATCCCATTTTGCGAGTTAATTTCGCATAATCTAACTTCTTGTGAGTCGTGGAACAATTAAAACTTCCAAGAGCAGTACGTACGCAACCCGCAAGCGTTGCACAATGTCCGAGCGCCATCGGGACCACGCCGCCATTCTGGTGTTTCGGCTCTGTTACAACTATGGCATCGTCCAGGAGGCGCGGCTCTCTGCTTGAAATCGTAAGCATACAGACTCGAGATTGAGAGAATGGGACATACTCCTCGTTTCTTCTTCGTATCTGACCCTGCAAAACCTCCCGACCCGTCCAGCTTGTCTTGATACATGCTCCCGTCTTCATCCACTTCACTGCCCGGCTTATGAGCGTAGTCATAACTCCGCTGCTCTGCCAAAGCTGCTTGCTGCGTGACGATGACTTCTCGTATACGAGCAACGGAGTTCAAGACTTTTTCTTGCTGTCGAATCATTTCGTCACATTCGGCTATTGTAGGAACTGAGCCAGGTACTGGACCAGATCGTTGCGTTTGATGCGCGCGAGATCCGTACAGCCGGGAGAACTCCAGGGCACGACCACTGCCTTCAGCGATCTGGAAAACAGGTTAGATGGGATGAAAAATATACCATGAAGTACACACCTCGTTGAGGGAAGTCTCGAGTTCAAAGATATCCAGATGCCTCTTCACTGTTTCTCCAAAAGCCTGTGGCACAGGACTTTGCTTGACGGCGGCCCTCCTTATTTCTTCCGCCCGGTCAATCTCAGATCCGGCGCAACGCCAACTTGGGTGTGGTACGGATGCATGTTCATAAGAGGCTAGGCGAGGTGTTTGCGGAGCGTATGAGGTGTGCGCAGATTGGTATGGGGGGTAGCCATGTTGGGAGTTCGTGTGGGTAGAGGGGCGTGGCAGTTGATCATGCATAGGTGATTGATGTCTTGGCCAGGACTGCATCGGCTGTCTGAATGAATTCACAGGGCTCGGCCCTGTTCGCGATGGTTGTGTCGACATATAACTAGATTCTTGGGAATTTATGGCCGAAAACCGTGCGGAGCCCGAATCGATTTGGAGATACGAAGAATATTGTGGTCGCGATTTTTCAAAAGAATCATGAGAGGGATGAATCGGAGAGTGAGCGTGGGTTGACGAATTCGGAGCTGCTATCGACGACGTTTCTAGATGTGATCGAGGGGCAGCAGTGGTGGAACTTTGCTGAGGGGTGGGGTTCGATGTTGCTGGGGGCCCAGCCTTGGATAATAATGAAGGGATTGAGAGATGTTGCTCGGTACCAAGAGCTTCGTGTATTGAAGGTAGTGACTGATGATGCGGTAGCGGTGGCTCTTTCTCGTCACCAGAAGTTCGGCGAGAATCTGGCGGAGATATGTAGGCATTAAGAGCGGCCACTGAGTTGGCAGTGGTAGACTGATATGAGTATGGAGGTGGCGGGCCAGAGTACATATTTGTCGGGCTGGCGAGAGGTGGAGCTGACATGTTCAGGGCCGCTGAAACCGGGAGGCTTTGGCTGTAAATCAGACTTTCCCTCTTGATCTTGTCCAAATCTAGGTAACCGATCGATGGCAAAGTACTGCTGAAGCCGATTAATTACACTCGCCCGAAAGAAGCCTGTTGACGATCTGTGACGAAACCCACCTTTGCCTGATTGCGTCTGCCATTGCCATTCCCGAGCGATGTAGAAGATTGATGAAACGCTTTGCTATCAGTTCTCCGCCGCCAACATCCCTCGGGCTTTACGATCTTGTATCGTGTTTATACGACTGTCGCTTGCCGCAACCTCAGACGAACAATTATCGTGCGGGCCTTGCCGTTACAATGTCGACCAGGTGCCGTTCAACGGATAATTTGCGGTGAGATTGTGCGCAGCCTCGACTTTATCAGATGCTCCGACTGCGCAATCAACTCCTCTGTAGAATTTCTGGGTTGGATCCGTGAGGTTGGTTGACAGTGACAGGCGAGTGCGAAGTGTGGGACGACCGGATCCAAGGCGGAGGAACGATGTCTAAACCAGGACGGCGGAAACTGCTCGTCACCTGGAAAAGGAATCTGTGATATTGATTGCGTTGACGACAAGACTTGCTTGTGAACGTAGTGGTCGCGATAGAAGACTGAGAGGCTTCTGAAATCTTTTCCCTCGGATACCGAGATGGGGGGTGTGCAGACTGCAAGAGGGTGGAAGCGGAGGATGGCGAGAGATCGATACGATGGCGTACACTAATTGACAGGAGATGCCTGCACAGATTGCTGGGATTCGATTCTAACGCAGAAGACGGTAGGGAAGGTACAGCAGTGACGCTACGGAGTATGCAGTAGGGACTAGTGGGGTGCTTTACTGTGTAAGGTAGGGTTCGTTGGTACGTATCCGCAACGACCTTAAACCGTCGAAATGCTTGGCAGATAGACAGATCGGAGATTGAAAACGCGAGAGCATTTGGGTCATCATTGGACAGGGGTGCTCCTCCGACATGGCAGCGCGCTTTCTTGCACTACCGGTACGGAATACTGACTACCATACCTTACTACTTTTACTTACCTTACCTGACAGAGACACCTCCCACCCACCACTGCTTTTTGGTGGCATAACTAACCCCCCCTCCTCGTCCAAATAACCCTAAAGTATGTTAAGGTAGCCTTTTCACACCCTAGGGTACAAGCCTCTACGTACACTGTATGGTGGGCAAACAAGCCTTTCTTCATCATTAACATCATCATCATCATCACTATCATCATCATCATCATTTATTCGTCCCATCCACTAATCTAGCTGTACCGTAAAGTATCTAGTGGATCTTGTTTCACCATCTTGAATTCTATCGGCCGATCTGAACACTTTATCAATTGATTTTTCCCACAACCTTAAAAGCTTTTCATCTCAATTGCAGCTCACAGATGTACATTATACTCGCGATGCAAAGTAAGGCAGATACTTGGATGCCTCAACTTCTGCTTTCGCTTGCACAGGAGATGCATCGCGGACAGGTTTCCCAATGGAGGAGAACTTGAGAGAAAACAGCAGTCACAAGCGTCCTAGAAGCGGCCAAACTTTGGTGCGCGTAATTATGGCCTTTTTCGAGACTTCCGTGCAAGTTGGGGGAACCCAATGGCTGCAATGCGATCGAAACGGTGGCGATGAATAGTACAGCTGGTGAGCTGGTGAGCTGGTGAATTGGTGAATTGTAATGAATAATTTGGTCATATCATGAAAAATCTACTGGTATTTTAATTTTTGTTGGCGGTAACAGCTTCATGCCCCCTCAGGTCTCCGAAGACAACCTTAGCCTCTGTACCAACGGGTAGTCGCTTGGCGTTGCCACAAAGTCGGGCATGGTAGCATGTGGTTTGGGGGATACCCATCGGTAAGGTAAGCTTCGACTACCTACTAAGAGACAGTACTAGGACTACTCCGTTGAAACTTTGTTAACTGGCAATTCACCGTCGATCGACCTGACACCTTTCGGAATGTTCCACCCAGTTAGTTGGTGGTGGGTTCTTTGGTGCAATATATTGATCCCTTCGAGATCCCGGCGCCTTGGGTCTACGCCGGCAGGCCGCTGATACTTTGAGGCAGTGTCGGCGAGGGTTTGCGCAACAATCCATTCGGTTTATCGTGTTGGAACAAGTTGTGAAACAACCTTTTTTGCGACATTGCAGTCGTATGATTTGTATTGCAATTGCATGCAGTGGAGCATTGTTCTTGTTTAGGATTCCCATGGTCACGAGCTTCGTGCGTCACTTGCTGCACATACAGTATACTGGAGCATCGTGTCTGAAGCTGTCATTGCCGCAGATAAGGATGCAGGAGGCCGTACCTTTGTTTCCAACCACGTGAAATGGATTTGACCCTCTGTGCCGGAGCTGGCACAACTAAGGTATCGTACTGCTGGACGTAGCCGGAAAGCAGTCAGATGACAGCTATCGGTCTATCTGAGAAATTAGAATGTTCGTGAGAAGTCGATATACTCCTGAGCGCATTTCCAGCATGGCTCCAGTCGTTACTCTTGGATTTTTGATATGAGGGTATTTTTGGAATACGAAGTAAGGTAATGTAAACATCAGGTGACAGGAAATCTATCGGGAGGTTTAGATTTGGCAATCCGATTCATGACAGGGATGATGTCTCAGATGAAGAGATCGCATGTCGATCTCTGATCTGTGGCTTAAACCTAACTCCCCTACCTTACCTACCTCAGCCGTCCGCTAAAGCGCAGAGCAACTTGCCGGTCACTAGCGCATGGATGGATTCTGCTCTCAGATCTTTTGATCGGCATTAAACTAAGGTAGGCGCCGGGCTGTTCAGAACAATCATTATTCGATCTCATACTATTCCGTATATACATCGCAAACAGCTGTAATTTAGGTAATCGATACAGGAAAATCATTTGCGGACCGCGGATATTTGGGCATCAACAAACACCTAGCGTGTAGCAGCTGCACTACTGTAGAGTAATAGCCCAAGCACAACCGATTCCAACGATGATCCAATATCGTTGCCTCCTGATCTTCAGCGACGGCATCTTCCTACGACACAGTACGGCTCAGTAAAATAGTGAAAGAGTATCATAGTATGGTACCTTGGACAACTCGATATTTGATCGAAATAGGCAGTGACAATATGTTGTTATTAATTATTAATTATTATTTGCATGCGACTCCCCAAAATTACGGCACAGACTGATACTACTAGCAGAGAACAGACCACCCCACCACCACCACCACCACCACTAATTCCGCTCTCCGTACCCGACGCTGCGATGGCTTACACTGGGGGGAGAAAAGAGTGGAGGGGTCGTTTTAAGCTTCTGCTCGTGACAGCTCTTTCGCTCTACCTGACTTTAGGGACGCCCCAACCATCACGCCATCGAAAGGCAATCTCTTTCGGGCAGCCTCAAGTGCTCAGAATGGCAATGATAGGCTTCATTTCCCCTGATCAGCGCAGATACAACGGATGGGCTGTGGCTTGCTGCACCCATTTGCACACGAGAATCCCATAACGGTCAAGCGTGGCGCCAGGATATGCACCCTGACTGAATAGAAATCCAGAATCCGCGAAATGTGAAAGTGAAAATCAAAAATCCACTCAACGGTTTATTAAAGTTCGATAGACCTGGGGGTTGTTGCGATGCGCATCGTGGTTCCGATATGTCACAGAAATCTCATCCACCATCATGGATACTACTAACCATCAGGCGCACTCAAAGAATAATTGGGGATTTTAGCGAGAAGCTTGCCGCCTCCTTTTCACTCTCTCGTAGTCGACTTTCATACTTGTGCCAGAGGGAATGTCTAATTGTCTAATGGTCTGAGTGTAGATGTATAGAACGTTTATTAGTGATATCTAAGCGTGTTAAAGACGGTTATTATGTTGTAACTTTGAGAGTACTGATTCCTGGAGGGATATGGTAAAAATCCCACTTTCTTTCGGTGTGGGCCTGCCACGAGATCACCCACCCTCGCCCTGCTGCAGCTCTGACAGAAGAAAGTTCCAAGGTCATCGGCGGCAGCGCAGTGTTCATGCTCGTGCAATTTGCCGTTCCACCAGAACGCATTTTCGGCTCTCTTCAAGCGCAGTGGGTTGGACGGCTAATCGCAGATCTATACTTTACTTGTCAAGCATGCCTTGGTCCTGCATGACAAGCACTGTAGGTATGGCCAGTGATTTAGACACATATGCATGCCTCTCTTTCGGCCTTGCGCAGCTGCAGCTGATGCGCATCTCGATCCAATGTGGGGGGACGCCAATCCAATTTGTTCGTTCCTTTCCATCCCTTCTGGCAATCACCCCACGCCGCATACGTGCAGATGCAGCTGTCAAAGCTGCAGAAATCTCTCTACCCGTCGCTATCATCCCCCCCTTGATCCTCATCCCCAACGGACGCGCCACCACTGTGCTGTCACTGCATCGCTGCGCTTGGACATCACTTTCCCTGATTCCTGTCGCCGTTGCACCCCCCCTACTACCGGAGCAGTTTGACTTTGCGCATTAACATTCCCCTTTTCAGCAAATGAATATGGGGGCATCGTCGGGTCGAACGGTTATTGGTCCTGCAGCACCTGCAGAACGGGTTTACCGTTCCGATATAGATCTCGATCTTGATTGAAATGTTTTCAAGCGTGGGATATTCGGATGTGGCCACCGTGGCCAGTCGTCGTCGGCCAGAGAAGCGGGATTTGCTTTCCCCCAACCGAGGAGAGCAGCAAGAGCGGGACGGCCATCCGTCGTATCCGACTAATGTACAGCAAGTAGCAGTAGCTGCATGTAAGAAAGTGCCAAGTAGTGACAATGGCATTGAGAGATCCGTAAACACTCCATCCGAGATATCCTCACCATCTTTAGTGGCTGCCTGGAGAAGGTCCGAACTCAAGCGAGCAATCTATTTCATCGATGCGCCAGTCCCATCCAGGGAGGGGGACTAAACAAGCTGAAAAAAACAATGTCGAGCGATTCCAACCATTGGCCATTCGTTTCGGTCATTGGTGAATATACGGAGTAGTCCCGTGGAGCCTTCTCTGCCCACTCCGCTCCGCTTTCATAATTAATATCTCGGTGCTGAAATACGAACCACGCGCACTGAACATCATCGATCTCACTTCTTAATGGCCCGAACGGCAAACTAACTCTACGCCGGACTTGCCTCCGCTAGCCTTGCCCAACAACTTTCCAGCATGATCTACAAAACAGCGTAAGAACCAGCAGTTCGATCCGAGTCTACTGCCCAGAGGGAAGTTCTCTACGAGTTGCAGCTCTTCATTTTAATATATCTGGCCCCCGATTAGGATTCAGGTTGGACATCTGTTTAGAATATACAGAAATAGACTCTTGTGCTCGGTGCCGCGTAAGCCTACCCCTTCTGAATACTGCTCTTCTTGTGTCATTGCACCTTTAGTGTTTTGCGTGCCCCTTTTCCCTCGGAGATATTCTATGGTCGACAAAGGGATGATTTGGAACCAAAGTCCCGGAGACTCGAACAAGGTTGTGTCCTAGTTCAGGAAACACCACGGATGACCGGCTCAACTGTACTCTGTATCCACGGCAGAATATTTTCAGATTCTCCTTCCAATCTCTTCCTCTTCCAGAAACCCGCCTAGACCTCACGTCTGCTGCTCCTGTTCATGTTTTCCCACAGTCTATCCCTTTGCCCGTTAATTGTACGGCCCACCCAGCTAAACCTATAATGGTAGAAGCTTAACCTTTATGAGTACGGAAACTAGTGTTTAAAGTATTGAGCCCGACTCACCGAGCCAGTCAGAAGAAGGCTGTAACCCCTTCTCTACCTTCAACCTTCGTAAAACAATGTTCTGTGCTTACTAACTATCCGAACACCCTTACTAATGGTGGTGATTGTATGCTATATTTAGGGTGGGCCGTACAATTAACGGGCAAAGGGATAGCTCTCAACCTTTCCAGACCCCCTGAAAATCCAGCCCTGCAACCATGTTCACGGCCTATCAATATACCTCATGCCTCTCATATCATTGCTCTCCAACGCATATGCTCTAATGATAACGCCATCGCCTATCTTGTATACGCTGTGAAGCCTGCTTCAACTGACTGATCCACATCCTACCGAATACGAAAATAAGAAATGAATGTTGCTGAACATGACGCCCTGCCTTCACGCGGGGTTATGCCTTCTCAAGCAACAAGAAGAAGCATAGAATGCTGAAATACCAAGACAGGAACTTTCAAACCCCCTTTTCTTCGCCCGTTGCTATCCCCTTCCTTCTCCTCACCACAAAAGCACGCATGAACCCAACATTCACAAATTATCTATCCTATGCTCACTTGTCCAGTTGATCTCTCTCCCGGCCCCCCCAAAACCAAAACCACAACCACCACCAGTCCCTCCATACCCCCTTCTCCCCCTTCACCCGACCTACCTACGCAAACCCACAATCCTAATACTCCAAACCCAAGCCCCAACCCATTCATACTCACGGTTCAAAGAGTCCGAATCATACCGTTCGAAAAAACCATCCCATCCGACAACGAACCCTCCATCCCATAACCCATCATTCACGCCTTCGACGATTGTTGGAGCATAAAGTCCAGAATCCGTAGTGTTGCTGCCCTGCATCAACGAATTCCGACTATGAGCTGCCCTCGCTGATAGGTGAAGCAGGCTTATGCTACCAGCCTACCAGTGTAGGTGTTCCAAAAAAAAAAAGAAGTGGAGTGGAGTACAGTAGTACGGGAGCGCTTGATTGCCAACACGCCAGCTCCTCTCCTCTCTCATCTTCAGTCTTTTTACTACAACAACAATCATGCGAAATACCCCGGTTCAGCTCGCGGTATTCCTCTTCTCCCTTGTCTGCGCGTTCCATGTCGGCGGAGCTTTTGGGGGGGAAAAGGAAAAAGGAAAAAGGACGGTTTCGGATCTTTGATATATGTGCAGTGGCGTTCTTGGAGATGGGGTTTCGGGGGGAGGGTGGGAGTTTTCGGCTTTTGCACAGGGAAGAATGAGATGTCGAGCTCGACCTATCCATTCCTTCGTGCCCTCGAACCTCTATGCCTCAAGCATACTTCCAATCCACCGACTCTCATCGGCCGCCCCCCCCAACCCACCCAATCGACTTCCTGCACGCACGCCTCTTACCTCATTTCTCGCCCCCGAAAGATCAAACAAGGCCACCTACATACACCAAGGAAAACCCCCCAACCCCTTCTGTACCTGGGAACCGGGCAATCTAATTTTTTTTAAAAAAAATAAAGAAAGGTACGGGCGGGCATAGACTGGCACACACAGATGGTGTGAAAGATCCGAATCTACAAATTTTATGTAAATCCAAAAGATCCACCCACCACCACCACCACCGCCTCTCTCTCTCCCCAGCAACCGCATTCCCATCCAAAAAACAACCTCCTACACAAAAAAACCACAAACAAAGCTCACCCCCGCACGTCTGGAGGCAGAGCGATAGCTACCAGCCCATTAGAGATCCAAAAGACCATTTACGGGAAAGAGGGCTGTGTTTTCTATACGACGAAGGCGCCAGCGGGCCCGGATGTGGGGGAGAGGAGGAGAGGAGGAGAGTAGAGGGCAGAGCGGAGCATGAACCTGTGCAATCCCCACCCACCCCCCAATCCATCCGTCCACAATCATACAAACCAAAACCTCACCACCATCATCATCGTTTTAGCTGCGTTCAAAAAAAAACAGGGAAGGACAAGGGCGGGCCAGAACCGAACTGGGAATGGGGGGGAGAGGTGGAATTTGACTCCGGGTGGTGGTTGTTGTTGTTGTTGTTGTTGTTGTTGTTGTTGTGGTGTGGGGTGCTATGTAACCTAGAAGAGAGAGAGAGAGATATAAGAGAGAAAGAGGGAAAAGGTGAGATACAAGAGAGAGAGAAAAGGCATGAGACATAAGAAAAAGCACGACACTGCATGCATGCATGCATGCACACGAAAAAGAGAACCAAAACGAGAGACATCGAATCGAATCGAATACCCCAAAACCTAGCAGCAGCAACAATGACGTCCCAAACCACCCCCCCCAAATCGTCACCAGGAGGAGGAGGAGGAGGAGGAAGAGTAATATTCATAATCGCAAAAAGGGCGTGTGTGCATACATACATGCACCCAAACAGTAAATCCTAGTTGGTTGGTTTTTGGGGGGGGGGGGAAAGGAATAGCGGTTGCCGAAAATGGGAAACAAGCGTTATATAAAAACGGGGGGTATGGGGTAACGGTCATTTTCAATGGGGGTTCTTCCTTTCTTCTTTCTTCTCTTGAGCGAGAAGAAGAAAGGCAGCGCTGCCTTGAGTACATAATCTGCGGCTTTTCGTAATGTAAAGAAATGAAACACGCACGCCTTCGTGACGGAGATTCCCAGATGGATGGGCTCGTGGGTTATATAAAACAAGAGGGGTTGGAAATATCTTCACTACGGAAAAAAAAAGAGGTCCCTAGAGGGGACTCCGGACGCCGGTTCGTGTCAACGTATTAGAAAGGTTTGGAGTATATGCGTCGCCTGCGTCCGTTGTTGCTTTGTTCGAGGATGTGCAACCCATCCCCCGCTCCGACGCCAATCGCACGCCGTCTGCACACCTCTACCTCTCAATGACGCGACTCAAGCCCCTCAACACGCCTCTCATCCCCACCCCCTCCTCACCCCCACTCGCCCTCCTGACACCCTCCCTCTCCCTCTCCTCCAAGGCCTCAGCGCTCATTCCCAGGACTTCATCCGCGACCCGCTCGGCTGCGTCTTTGTATGCTGAAAGCGCGTGCACGTTCCCTGCGAATTTGTCAATCTCGAATTCGAGGGCGGAGGTGACTTTAGAGAGGCGGGCTGTGGTGGTTGATTGGAGGGACGTGGAAGAGGCTGTGGTGGTAGATTTTGAGTCGTCAGTGGTGGCTTTTGAAGAAGTGGCGGGTAGGTCGGTTGTAGTGAAGGGGAGGGCTGTGAGGGCCGCTATTTGTGATTCGGAGGAGAGGAGGGTGGGGTCGATGGAGGTGACGTTGGGGTTGTTTGACGGAAGAGGGGGAAGAAGGGGTTCTGAGGTGGGAGGGCGGAGGAGAGATTCCCAGGTTTGCCGTTCGGTGTGGAGGCTGTGGATAGCGTGTCATTAGTGACTTGTTCAAGAAACAGGAGCAGAGAGTTAAAGAGGTATTCACCGGGCGATCTGTTGCTCTAGGTCTTGGATTTTGGCGAGATTCGACATGTTTTTGGGATTAGGCCCTGGAGGTTGCGGAGGCGGGGTGGAATCCTTCTGTGCAATTGTTAACGCCCTCTATACACCTCCTAGAGACAAGTAGTGCATACCCTCCCGAACCAGTCCGACAGTTCGGACTTTGTCGAGAAATCCTTTAGCAGTTGCTGCTGTATTTCCCGCGCTATTTATTGTTACCATCTAGCTTCTCAGCCCTAGAGCAGCTTAACATACCTGCTAGTCTAGCATGACTATCTGCTGACGAAAACGATGGCTTGTCGCCCAGAGCTCTCGTCCCACACCAAGTAAGAAGCTGCCTCATTCGCCGTGGTTCCGAAAGTCCGTTTGCTTCAATGTGCTTATAAAATTCCGAACTCTCTACTTCATCATGCGGTAAAGCTAGGTCTCAGTTAGCGGTCTTCTCCAGCCAATTCACAAAGGCTTCCTACCGTTAGATTTCCCGCCATCGATCAGTGAACTTGCTCTCCGCCCCCGCATGCCTAGACTGCTCCTGCGTTGCCCGTCACCAGATCCTTTTCTCATCTCTTGATTCCTGCGGATAACCGGGGTATCTGCGAATGGCAAGGAAACCTTGGTAACTTCATGAGACCTTTCCACCCGCGGTGATCCTTCCACAGGCTCAGTTCTTTGCTGAAGTTCTTCACGATCATGTGCGGCAGTAGACGTTTCCTCTCTTTCCCTTGCCTCGTGGTCAGGCTCTTTCTCCTTCACCCTCCTCTTCTTGGGATTAAGCGGCGGTGGACTCGGGGCACTGTGTTCCCCACTGTGCCTCGCACTTCTTCTCCGCGGCTTTTCAACCCCTTCTTTCACTGCAGGGACATTGCTAGATGGAGCAGGGGATTTCTTCCGCGTTTTCTTCACAGGTGCTGTTCTTGGTTCCGGTTCCGGTCTTTCCTCCTCAATTGGTGGTACTTTAGGCTCGGCCTTCGCCCTCTTGAACGTGAAGCCATCAGATTCCTCGTCGTAGACTGCCCGTGTTGTTAGCTTTACCATCCAATCACTAGCAGAGCGCCCGTATTAAGAGGCTGTGTGCGCCCAATAAGGTCTCGTAGTCTGATAACCTGCTCTGGGGGTGGACGGACCAATTTTCCTCTTCCCTCGCCCTCCCTTCGCATTCGTACCAGTACCATTGATAGATGCCTTCCCTTGTTTCCCACCCACTCCATTGCTCTGACCGCCCTTTGCTCGTTCTGTGCCATGACCAACGCCGTTTGCAACATGTAGGTCCTCCTTCTCTGGCTGCCTTGCGCTAAGTCTTCTGGAGCTCCGTCGCGGTTCACTCATCATATGCGGGTTAGACAGAAGCTGTAGCGGAGAGCGCGTCGCGTAGGTGGTCATTGATGCTCTAGTGACAGTGAAGATGGTGGAAGATCAAGCGCGTGTTCGATGCGGCCCTCCGGAGGTTACCAGTGATTGTGCCAGGAGGTTCGTTAAATACAAGCGACCAAGACTCGCGTCATTACAGTTGATATTGATACCTGTAACGAAGGGCAGGTTAGCTACGGTCAGTCGCAATCCCCATTAGATATCCGGGGGAGGGGAGTAAAGTGCATGTTCCAATGTTGTTGTCTGGGCGCGCCTCGGCCGCTTGAATCTAGGCTACAATGAGGATAGCGTCAAAAGCGTTTACCTATCCAAGCTCCCTGGCCCTCCTCAGATACCAAACGATAGCTTCAAGAACGTGCTGTATCATCAAGTGGTCTATTCTATTCCTTAACATCAAAGGACTGCTTGACAGTCAATCGGCTAAATACTCATACTAGCCTGATGTCCTACAAATAACGACATGTTTCTCCAGAACGCGCAAGCAGCGACTCGAATCTAAGGGGACGCTGTACTGACAATTTTATTTGGTATATCTATAAACAGTCAAGCCATCCAGTCGTTTAACCATCAGAGGCGCATCGAAGTATATACTCAGAGTTTACTTCATCGAAGCAGGCCCGCCTAATTCGGGAGCTAGGCTTCCTTCTATCCTCCGTTTCGCTTCCTGCCTCTCTTCCATAGTGATGTTTTCCTCTTTTTTCCGCATATCGGGCGTGTGCTGCAATTGATCAGGATGATGTCCAACAGACATGCCAACGCGGACCTACAAGACAGTCAGCACTGAAAATCTTAAGATTGCCGGACATAGTTACCAAAGTCTCCAAGGCTCCCTTTGAGTTTTCGATAAGATCATCGTCAAACTTCATTGTACCAGGCTCGAAGAGAACCAACAGTGTACTTCCCCCAAATTTGAAATACCCAAGCTCTTCCGCTCTACCAACTCTCTCACCCCTCTTCCTCGTGATGACTGTACTACCAACCATCATTGCTCCTACACAGATAACCATCACCCGGCCGTGAGCCACCGAGTTGATGGGCACGACGACTCTAACATTCTCGCTGTATACATCAAGAGCAGATCGGATAGCCATAGGATTGACCGTATAGTATTCGCCACTAATCAGCTTTGGCTCATCCATTATCCCATCAACGGGGACGTGGAAGCGGTGATAATCCTGAGGCGCAAGCCGGAAAATACCCAAGGCACCATTGATATATCGCTTAGCATCCTGAGGATAAGCATTCCCGAGTAGCCGCTCAACAGAGAACTCCCGACCCTTGACCCAGATTTTCGTAGCTTCCTCCAGGTTGTTGAAAACCACACAACGAGAGTCTGCAGGTGAAACAATGATTCTTGGGTTACCAGGCGCTGAGCATGGTCGTGCATTTGATTTGAGTTCCCTGTAGAAGAATTCATTGAAGTTCTTGAATTCCTTAACGGACTTCAGAACCTCATTCATATCGAGCTGATGGAAGTTTATAAAGCCTTGGATATATCTTGCCGAAGCTGGATCGTCGTATTTTTTACCTTGTTTGATGCTGAGTGATTTTAAGAGTTTCCGAACTATCAAAGGTCAGCAATACGCCAGCGAGCCCCCTTAGGCGGACTTACTTCGTTTCTTCTCCATGTCCCTGCTCTTCAGTCCTTTGTACATTAGACGAATGCCTAATCTGACATACACACTCATCCTCTCTTCGTTGATTTGCCCAGTAGTCCTATCTTGCACCAGAATATTCGCGGAATTGGCACCAAGCTTGTAGCCACCGTAAGATATCTTTGTAATTACCTTGGAGTACCATTTACGTTGTGCCTGGCTCGATGTGACGAAGCCGGCCATGACAATATTATTTACTTGCCGCCAGTCCTGACTAGCACACGTTGCAATATGAGTAATAATATCAGCATCCGATTTCTTATTAAGACGCGGCTGGTGACAAATCGGGCATTCACGAATCTCTATTACATGCTCTTCTCCTCGCTCATCGGTGAGATCATCCTTCTCGACATGATCACCAGTTTCACCTGGCGAGCCAAGATATTCTTGTGCAATTGCAGGAACAGCAGAACGATTTGGTTGCTCATTCAGCGGTGTATCAGCATTACCTTCCATGGCTGGAGTGCCAGTCTCACCGGGCGTACTCTCGTCACTGCCAGCAGTAGAGAAGTGGGCGTTGGCCATGTACCCCTTCATCGTGTCGCCCCAAGACTTTTTCTGAGTGGACTGTTGCAGCTGGTCTTCTAAGCAGATCACAGCTTGATCGAACGTCAACAAGATATTGTTAGGATCTTGGGACTCATCATCTTCCGCGAATCTACGGAAGAAACCGTCGATTGTAGATTCCTTCAATGTGGAGCCCAGGGTGTCCAGCATTGTGGTCAGCTCAATCTTGCTGACTCGAGCATTCTCGTCAGTGTCATACTGCTTCAACATTGCTCGCCAGAATTGCTGACGAAGGGCATGATACGGTACGTATTTGACTTTGATTATGAGTCGAGGATTATGTTTGTCCTCCCAACGTTCCCTGTGTCTAAGGATGAGGGGGAGCGTATACGCTTTGAGATCCGGATCATCAGGATGACCACAATAGTCCTCTGTAACGTCTTGACCATTGTTGCTTGTTACTGGGGTGAGGTTAATAGAATCATTCGGTATGCTAGTCAAAGCCGTCGGTAAATCCAACTGTGAGCTGCTATGGACCACACTTTGAGAGTTCTTTGGAGTCAGACTAGGTCTTGCAAGCTTGTTAAGGCTGGTAGCGGAGGAAGACCGAGATACAGGAAGCCTAAACCTTGATTTATTAGGAGTCGGTAATGCTGGAGCGTCAGGCGGTTCAAGCAATTGGTAAAGTCCAGTTTCAGGGTCAGCTTCTGGGCTAGTCGCGATGATGTCGGATAAAGCAAGATTTGCTGTGCCAACAAAGTCGTTGCCAGAAAGCTTGTCCCTGTCAACGACCGAGAAGCTTAGTGAATACGCCTGCTCGTGTCGCATAACCTGGAAAACCATCTTCTCATCAAAGACCGGGTTCAAATTATGACGAATAACCCGAGTTCGATAGGTCTTTCGGCCGAGAGAAGCGACCACAAACGGATCCATATCGAACGATGTCCGTGTAACTGTCCTCGTCAGTATGTTTACACATCAGTAGGCTCAGTCAGACCCACGATTCCGCTCCGGGGGAAGATCTGTTATCTTCCCAATGTCCAAGAAAATAATTCCAACAACATCAGTTCCGCCTGTGAATTGGTATGCCCTAGCTTTTGTCTTTCTCTTTAACCTCTTCAAGCGTAGCAACCTCTTTCGCTTTTCTTTCTCTACAACAACGGGTTTGGTTGGATCGTCGGTCTCGTCCGATGTTTCCAAGTTGTTCTCCTCGTCATCCTCCTCTTCATCATCGTCGTTGCCCTCTTGCCGCTCTAGCTTGTCAAAATCGTCATCCTCGTCGTTGTCGCCCTCCGAGCTCATGGCACTGATTGCGGCGAACTTTTGGAATATTTCCTCGGGGGGCGCGGTTGGGTTTGACGGGTCAGCAAGCGCAAATTGCAGTTGAACTTCGCCAGATATTGCTGACCCCTTTTTCTTACTCCCCTTTCGCTTTGATTTCAATGTACACCATTGGGGCTACATTACATTAGCTATTTTGTGATGATTCGATTCTATAGAGCTTACATTTTGTGAAACCTGCCCATTCGAAAAGATCTCCTCGACCGCGAGATCGAATTCACCGAGGTAGTCTTTACCGAAGCGGTCTCTATCCCAGCAAACCGCCTCGAGAAGTAGGCTTTCTACCCCAACAATGGGTATCTCGAACGAGACATTCCATTCAGGGTTCAGAGTCTTGCTAATTGTTGGGGTCGACTGCTTTGCATCACCGAGGGTCACGACCAAGTACTGCCAAAGGCGTTAATTAGGAGGCGATACACATTAAGATCGGTCCTGGAACAAACCGGATCACTCGTCCCACTTTTGTCCTTTGCTGCCAAGTTTCGTGCCTACAAACAGGTTGGATTCGTAATGTTTACGAGCTGGGGGGTGTTGCCTACTTACTCTCAAGACTGTGGTCTTGAGGACCAAATTTTTAGCGTCAGCAGGAGCACGCATAGGGCTCGAGCTTCTGCTGATGTCTGGACTGTTTCCGTTGGTGCCATTCTTACCAGCGTGGCTTTTCAGCCGACTTGGCAAAGCAATCCGGACCATGCTGGAAGACGTAGAGAGCCAAGCGAGTGACTCTAGATGTTCAGCGTAGCACCAACAATGGTATTGATCATGGTAACAATGTTTGTTAAATTGTTTGAACAAGCTGTACTTTTGCAAATCGTAAAAAGAAGTGCACAGAGAGATGGCAGGATGCCCTACCTTATGCAGCTGAATCCCAAGGCAGATACATATCAACCCCCGCGCAGGGACCTAAAAACAAACTTTAGGCGCGTCTCAATTAGAGTGGCCCCGCGGAACCGCAAGGCATCCGTGATAGTCGCAACCCTCCATACTAAATAAAATCTGTCGACAAACATCTGAAGGACAATGGATCCATTTTCCGGCGAAGGAGGTAAGTCAAATAATGTTACGCCCTAGGACTCCCGTATTAAGAAATAAAACAGAGCTCCTCAACATCCTCAACGCATTCCACCAAGGCGAATACCAAACCGTAATCGACACCGACAGCGCCTCCTTTTCCAAATCAAACGCCGTCCAACTGCGAGTACTCCAATTGCGCTCTCAAATAGCCAGTGGCTTCGCCGAAGAAGCCCTTGCTGATATAGCGGACGAGAAGCCAGATGTCCCAGATTTCAAGGCGGTCAAGGCGTTAGCTTTATTAGCTACGGGCAATACTTCAGAAGCACTCAGCGAAGCAGAGAGTTTAGCCAGTGCTTCCCCAGAGAATGCTACGGTGCAAGTACTAGGCGGGACGGTACTACAGGCTGCCGGAAAGACGGAGGAAGCGCTTGCACTTCTAACAAAGCATCAAGGCAACCTCGAAGCGTACAAAACCCCCAACCTATCATCTCCTTCAAAACCCTACTGACGCTCCATCACCTCCCCCCCCAACAGCATAGCCTTAACAACCCAAATCCACCTCCAACAAAACCGCACCGACCTCGCCCTCAAAGAAGTCCAAGCCGCCCGCAAATGGGCCCAAGACAGCCTCCTCGTCAACATCGCCGAGTCCTGGGTCGGCATGCGCATCGGCGGCGAAAAATACCAACAAGCCTTCTACGTCTTCGAAGAAATGGCCCAAACGCCCTCCAACAGCAGCTCTACCAAAGCCACAAAATCCCTCGTCACGCAGGGAGTCGCGGAGATCCACCTGGGGAGGTTACCGGAAGCGGACGCAGCGTTGGAGCAGGCGTTGGGGAGGGATGGCGAGGATGTGCAGACGCTTGCGAACTCGGTTGTGCTGGGGACGATTGCAGGGCGGGAGACGGCGGCGCTGAGTTCGACGCTTCGGCGGGTCGCGCCCGAGCATCCGTTTTTGGTGGATTTGGAGGAGAAGAGTGCGTTGTTTGATCAGGCAGCAAGGAAGTACAAGGCTAGAGTGGCGTCGTGAACATGGGTTTGAAGCGGGAGTGAGGCGTCGGTGGTTGTGGGTGCATTTTGAGCATGGGGGTGACGGCGCTACATTTGAACCTCACATCGAAAAAAAAAAAGTCGTTGAAACAGCCCATGAATTTTATCAATCCACCACTACTTTTCACACCGCATGCTGGCTTCATCAGATGAGACCTCATCATAGCCTTCCACCCTCATATCCACCACAACCGAAAGCAGCAAGACCCTCTCAAACGATCCATAAGCACGACCTTTGGTAGAACGTAAAGCGAGCGTCTCAAGCCCATTACCCAGAGAGCAACCATTTCTCAAAGACCATCCCACGCTTCCAGCCATCAAAACGCACTCGCTAAAGCCAACAGGAAAGTATATTTTACAATGCCAGCATCCTTTACACCGAACCGTCCTTGCTTTCCGCAACCAAGCCATTTCATCTCCCAATGGGGTTAACCATGGAAGATTAGTGTTCTAGCCCGAGGGAGCATCCATCCGTTCATATTGTTAGAAGATCCGTCGTTCTTGCCGTAAAAACCGAGAAAATTACACACATGTCTTGTAAGTCAAGTTCTCACTCCGTTCGTTTCGTGCGGTGGAGGACGCGGCGCGGCTCGGTCTGGTGGAGAGCCTCGCCCATCGTCCAAAGGAGTTACCCTTATGTCCCTGAGATACTTTTGTCCTTCTGGGTTTCCCCTCTGCATCTGGAACAACTCCTCCGCCGTTGCCCCAACTGCCTCATACAGCCCCTCCGGCCCCAACCGCTGAATAGTTTCTTGTATTTCCTCACCGCCCAGGTTTTCCAATTTCTTTCGCAGTAGCTGCAAATACTCCGCTTCGGTTTCCTCCCCTGTAGTGCCGTGCGCGTAATCCAGCGTTTGCGGCCTTAGCAGATCTCGGCGCATGCGCTGTCCGATGCGGTGCATCCGGCCTTCCTCTTGCGCCTGGCGGGATGCGAGAGAGATGTCGGAGCTGCGGCGCGAAATAGGGGCTTTGATGACTTCATCGGTTTCGGAGTCGTCAAGGTAGACGTGCTCGGGATTTGAGAATTTGCGATCGGGTTGAACTGTGGCGATGACGGAGGTATGGTCAAGAGGGGAGGGGGTGCTGCCTGCATTGGAGGAGTTTTCGTAAGTGGTGTTTAAGGGTTGGATGCGCGTTTCGGGGTATTCGTCTTCGAAGCGGTAGATCATTCGTTCCAGCGTTCTATCGAGGAATTGCAGACGTTCTGATAGTAACTCATTAGCTGGGTTACGTTAACAACGTTGATTGAGAGGTCTCAAACTTACTGTAACTCAATTCATCACCAGCTCTGGCTACTCTGACCAAAGCTGGCTGCAGTCTTGCTCTGATCTTCCGCGCGCTATCTAGAAGGTTCTTCGACATTTCCTTAGCTTTACCTTTTACAGCTTCCTCTCCGTGTATAACCTTCCTTGGGGTCACCGTGCCACCATCGCCTGGTGACATGTCGCGCGAGCCTTTTCGGAGATCAGCTGCTCTGTTCAGGCAAACGCCCAGAGCCTTGACAACACCGGTTCCACCAACGATGTAGTCATCATCAGGTGCTGTTTCGTCTTCAGGAAGGCTTTCGGAATACCCTTCAATATTGCCAACGATGTGCAACAACACGTCAGGCACCGTGACTTCCTTCTCAGCTCCATAATCTTCAGTAGAAGCTCCAGGGTCATAATTTGGGGCTTCGGTAACAGGTATACGCTCCAAGTTTCGCAAAGAGTATGCGACAACTTGCTTCGCCAAAGCTTTGACTACTTCACTTGAGTCTTGACTTGGAACGTCAATGTCAAGGCAAATGATGGTTTTTGAGACGCGTACTGCGGCCATCAAAGAAGCATACAGCGCGCAAGCTTCTTCTTGACTGGCTTCGTCCTTTGCGGATGCGAGGGGCGTCAAAAGGTGGTTCTCTAAAATATTTACATGGGCGAGACTTTTATTTTCCGGTAATATTTCGGCCAGAGCTATTGCGTGCTCGGGTGACATTGCGACATCGAGGAGATGAATACGTTTCATGATGGGAAACTGAGGTAGGTATCTGCGAAACAAACCAAGAGCGTTTGGATGCGTAGCAAAAAGATTACGATTATGTGAAAGATCAATGAAGCGGAAGTTCGGGAGTCGTACCAGTGCAGGGAACAGAGATGCAAGTGACGAGGGTGAAAGATTGCAGTCGGCGAGGCTCAGCGCGTAGAGAAAGTTCTTGTCGTCCAAACATTCTGCCAGCATGCCCAAATCTTCACGAAGGTCGTTGCCACCAAGATCCAAGCCCTCGCATTTTCCGGTCTTGACGAAACGCAGGACATGCAGGAAACCCTCACGCGTCAAGTTATTGCTGGCAAGACCTAGCCTGGTGAGACCACATTGGATAGCACCATCGACGATCTTCCCAACACAGTCTGTGTCCAGACTGCATTCAGCCAGGACGAGCTCTTCAAGATGAGAGCCACCGAGCCTTGACGTTATAACCTTACTGAGAAGAGTGGGGATGTCTATCGGAAGCTTTTGGCCGTTTTTTTCATGAGCGCCTGCAGGTGGAGTGGATGGTAAACATGGTATCATCGAGAGATCTAAAGCTTTGAGCGATTTCGACATGTATATGAACAGGCCAATATGCCGCCAGCCTTCACGACCAATTTTGGGATTGTTCTTCAAGGAGAGCTTTTCGACCACTCCGGACTGTTCCACTTTTTTGGTAGATTGCCCTTTGTACCTTTTAGCCAGCCTTCTATTGTATTTTACTTGTTCCGGAGTCTTCGCCGCGAGAAGGCCGGCAAGAATAACACGAACAGCTTCATCGCTCAAACCACAGTCTTCGAGGATCAACTTCTTTACCGGTACGACGGCCAAATAATCACCAAGAGTGATAATGTCTGGCAGCTGCATCCAGAAACCGGAGAGATCTAGACAAGAGATGATACCTGGCGTTGCCGCAGGACAAGCAGACGGTGATGAGATCTGTTCGGTAATTCGTTTCAGAATAGACGTCTCCCTTAGCTGACAACACCGTCTGTAGATTCGAAGAGGGTCTGTCGTAGGCCGATCTTGGGATTTCTGCGGCGTATGAGCCCCAGAAGAAGAGTCAGCTGTTCCGCCATTGCTGCCGTCTCTCATTAATTCTGCCGGGACGGTACCGTTAGCCAGAGCTTCGGAGTGCTTTCGCTCTTTCCTATCTTTCCGTTCCTCCTCCGAACGCTTCTTCTTCTCTTTCTTCCGAGTCGTTTCCTTGACAAGGTTTGGGACTGCGTCATCCGGCCCAAAGCTCATCTGAGACCCAGAATGCTCTCCACTAGGTTTGACAATACCATCTACCTCCTGCTCTTCTGCCACGCCTTGCGGATCTTTCAATGCGGCACCTTCGCCCCTCTTCAGCTTTTTGTCCTTCTTTTTCCTGATGTCAATTTGATTCTCCAACTGAGTCAGACTTTGCCTTCTTCCAGGAAGTGGTGGAGGAGGGGGGAGCGATGGCTCTTCCTCTTCTTCCTCAGTATACTTGGCAGGGGCAGCAATCTCAACGTCTACACAAAAAGCTACCCTCCGTAATTTGGCTGATTCGAGGTCCGGAATGCTGCACCTTTCACGATAGGGATCTATGTTCATTGTTTTCCTTAGACATACTCCACCAGACCCTGCTGCCTTTCCCACATTGCCCTGACCACTATACGACAAGCGGCGGAGGGCACTCTGTATAAAAGATGGACTGCCGGACTTCGGGGACCCTTGTAGAGTAGATATGTCCGGCCTTTTGACGTCTCTTGCGCCTGGTGTGACCGCAGCACCGAAGGGATTCGGCTGTTCTGCTTGTGGGCTTGGGGCTGGCTTTGCAGCCGTGGGCGAGACCGGACCAGAGCTTCCAGTCGGAGGATTCGAACCAGAGGAGAACTTCGAGCTGATGCTCGACATCCACGAATTCCGCCTGCTAGGAGAGTGCTGAGATCCCGGTCTGGGTTCCTTGGGGTTCTTCGCAGCGGATCCATTCGGAGAGTCAAAGCCATCCGTGCTTGCGCGATTGATATAGTGAGGTCGGTGAAGCAGATGATGATGTGATGACGAGACGCCGTTCGTTTGCGCTTGCTGTCTGTCGCCGCTCTCTTGTCGGTCGTCTACGTCTGGTGTATTCTCTACCTCGTGGACAGTCGATCCATCGAATTTCGGACCATTGTTACCAGCAGACTTCTGTATCTGGTGGTCTAGATCGCACAATAATTAGCATCATCGAGCTTTCCATATGTGTGTGAGGAACGTCATGTCGGCAAGAGGGTTATCTTGGAATCGAAGGGCTGGATTTCGGTGTACCTTTCTGAGAATGATGGAGCCAGCTAACGTCAACTCCATGCATCCCCTCCATGGCGATTGACTAAATGCGTCAAGAAGAGTTCTCAATCTGAGAGCTTTCAAGTTCGGTGTATCCAAGGCGGGCGGGGGTTTATCGGGTAGGAAGAGGGACTGTTATCGCATGCGCCGAGGTGACCTGGTAATGATCGAAGGCGGAGTGCACAGCAATGCGGGAGGAGGACTCGTTCATCGTGACGAGTTGTTGCTCATCAATTCAACGTAGCTTGGGACGAGCAGGAATGTCTACGGTCTGCACGTTGTGATACCTTACATTGACAAGCACGACGAGCGATTGACTATGACATGGGTAGGTGGGAGGTGGAGGGCCAGGCCGAGAGCGGGGCTTACAGTAAGAGTAGGTATTCTAGAGCTCAGCGAGTCGCCTCATTGATCCTGTTCGAATCGCATCGACATGTTATCACTCATATATTGAATATTGTAATCATTATAAATACTACAGATAGTTCGAAGTTGCCACTTGACTGCCCACCGCCATATGATAGATAGAATAGTTCCAGTTAGTGATCCGTAAGCCCGATCTTGACCGTTGAAACTGCCCGTCACGGCTAGAAGACGGAACGGTACCCGTGAGGTAAAGGTAGGTCAAGGCACGCGGCACAATCATAAAGGACAGCAGCAGCGAGTACTGTAGTAGAGCCAAGGGGGCTCTTGCAGATACCTTCCGACTGCGTGCATTTGCCTCTCTTGCAGATACCTTCCGACTGCGTGCATTTGCCTCTCTTGCAGATACCTTCCGACTGCGTGCATTTGCCTCTCTTGCAGATACCTTCCGACTGCGTGCATTTGCCTCTCTTGATCCGGGTTCTTCCATTGCGCTCTGGGAACCAGATATCCCGCACTTTAAATTTCAGGACGCATGGCTTTTGATTAATTCTGCCATTACAGCTCAATTATCCACAGAAATGAAGAGTGCGTTCTAGAGTGCATTGAGTATCTAGCCTCCTTCTCTGCCATCCTTTTACTCGGCCTCGACTGCTAGCTTGGTGGATGAGCTGTTGTACCAAAAAACTAATTCACCAGCGCTATTTGACGTTCATCAGCAATCTGTAAGGCATTTCCGCAAGAATGGAACAATCCGTCTGCCGCGCCCTCCTATCCTACAGCCTACAGGAGTGATTTACTTCAGGCCGCATCCCAGCACTTAGCAGCACCCCTTATCCAATCTCAAATTACAAAGCTAAAGCACCTCTACAGGTATGTACAGGTACACGGTATAGAAGCCGTCTAACAAATCCTGTTTTAATCGGAATCAGATCGTTCAGCATCTCTATACTTGCTCTGCCATGGTTCTTGCTCGGAAGTTGATGACGATGCATGGCCGTCATCATAATCTGCGTCTTCAGAGTCGGTGTATTGCTCGCGCTTCGGTCCCTCTGGGAACTCGTGGTCTACTAATGCGTTGGGATTGGCTTCGCGGTCTTCCTGCTTTTTGTGACTTATAAGCGAAGGCGTGTTGCTGCTACTGGCAGTTGGATTTGCAGGTGCAGCGGTATTCGAACCTTCGGTGACCGCAGGGTTGACCACTGCGAGTACTTCTGGAAGAGCGTTGCTTGTCTGATCGGTTGTCGCGGAATCGTCGGCCTCTGCCTTGACTTTTGACATGGCGCTTGGCGCATCTGCCATCGGTTCATCTTTGACTGCTTGATGCTGGGTCTCCGCCGTATGAGTACCAGTGGTGGAGAGTTGATGTGGCCCGAACGGGGATAGGTGAGGACAGGGCGAGACGCGTCGCTTCTGGTCCTTCGTATCTGGTTCAAGATCATCAATTGGAACACCCTCTTCCTCGTCCGCTTCAAGCCCAGCAACCCTCCTGAAGATCTTCTCAACTTTGTCAATCTTATCCATAATTGCCTTCCGCATAAGCCTCTCCGCCTTTGGCAAGATTTCGCCTTGAGGTAGGTCACCACCACCAAGCACAGAGCGGTAATCACGGCGCATGGCGAGGAAGACCTCGTCAGCTTTCTCGTCCAGAATCTCTTGTAAGTTCTTCACCATCTTTTGGAGAAGGTTTCGGACCTCATCCGCAGAACGCTGGAACATTACATGGCGCTGTTGCTCAACGAGACCGTTCAAAGCCGCTTTCATGCGCGCATAGCTTCCAGGACCTGGACAATCGTGAGCAATCAAAGCTTAACGGCTGGATTTGGATCGTACCACGCTCCGCTGTGCAAGCATCGTACGCCCACAGCATGGCTTGCTCAACCACGGGAGTGAATTCGCGGTTAATATCTTTCTGAGTGTTGTTTACCATCTCCTTTGCGGTGTCGGACACATCCTTGAGTATATTTTCATAAACTTGAATTTGTTGTTGTAACATCGAAAGGCCAGCAATGCCAGCGCCAACTTTGCGGGCTCGAATGTCAATGTCACGGTGGAAGTCCTTGAGAACTTTAGCGGCTTCGCGAGCGAAGCCGGCCATCACTGCAGGTGATCGGCGAGTGAACGTCCTGCTGTGGTGTCAAAGCTTAACCTTGGGTGTACCCGCTCTCAAACTTACTTCTCCCATCCCGCTGATAATGTTTTCATCATTGGCTCGATTCTGGAAATAGTTAGAGTCTTCGAAAAGCTAGCACCACCTCTGATGGTGTTCCGTTGCCTCCCTTACAATTGATCATTCCACTCATGTGGGCCTTGAGCATTTACATAGCTTCCATTACGTCGACATATTGCCTTATAAGTCGACCAGCATAGTCCACCTGCGGCACGATCATCTCGGTTCACCTCTGAACTGGATTAGCCATGCCGAAGGTGCAGTGAGCCATCGGGTCTTGACCTACTCATCCCCCATTTGTACGCAGTGTTGCTTGCTTCATTGGCTGCAGTAGAGACCGCCATTGCTAGGTTCTCATCAGCTCATAATGGCTAGGGTCCTAGCGTATAGGGATTGGAGTATTACCATATTTTTCATAGATGTTGTCTTCGAATTCCTCTGCGAGTTCTTTACACGTCTTTTCAACGACTTTGTCGAGCCCCTAAGTTGTATATGTTAGCCAGAGTATCACTCGTCGACATATTAGGAAAGATGAACATCTTTCGGCGCCATATAGAACGAATTTACGCGGTGAGACAGTGCAAAGGATGTCCTACTGTAAACGAAGGTCCCCCAGACTTACACTCTCAAGCTTCTTAAACCCCCCTTCAAGAAATTTTGCTTCCCGAGCTCGTTCTTCTGGTGTCATATTCGCACCTGTACCATCACTAGACGCCCACAAAGATAAGGAATTCAGCAACTGGGAGATATTATTCAGGAAGCGCTTGCAGCTTTCAGTCCTGCCTGCCTCTGTCAGCTTCTGGCAATGAGCTTGGAGTTGAGGTATTTCGGTCTCTTCGATGGTCTTGAATCCTGGAACAGTGGGATCTTTGCGCAATCGTCCTTGAAGTTTTTGGTAACCACGGGACGAGACACAGAAGACCGGTAGATTATGAGCAACTTCGTCGTAATCGCGCACCTCATTGTCCGGATTGAAGTTCTCCTCGTCCTCTTCAGCTGCCAGCTCTTGATCCAGCTCCTTGATCCCGGCAGCGTAATCCTGCTGAATGGCGCCTTTCGAGTATTGATTTCTCCCAGCAATGCACAATGCGGCCATGTCTGCTTGTATCTTCTTTCCCGTCTTTTCGGCCTCGCTTATCTCTGCACGTGTAGTCTTGATCTTGTTCTCGAGCTCGGTGCGCTGTCTACGCGACTCCTTCTTAGTTGACCGGAGATCAGCAAGCTTTGTAGCCACTTGTTCCTCATTCAAAGGCTCGCCTCGGGGGTGCTCTGCTGGTGCAACTTCCTCCGAATCTTCGTCCATAGTATCGTCGTCCTGATAGTCTTCATCAATGTCTTCTTCATCACTTGCCTTTGACTGACGCTGTTTCTTTCTCGGCTTCAACGATTCGCTACGTTTGCGCTTCTTGTTCGGAGACTCAGCAGGTGGTGCGAATACAGTCTTTCCGGCTTCTAGATCCGCTTTTATGCCTTCCCAGACGTCGATCTGTTCGTCCGCATCATCCATGACTTCGCTATAGACTGCCTTTGAGTCTTTAAGTGCATCAAGTTCCTTGCTTAAGGTTTTCTGCTTCTTAGTGAGGGCATCTACCTCATCCCAGCTGGGCCCCATCTGATCATTAAGATCAAGGGATTCTTGAGCCTCCATCAGACTGATATCGTCGGTTTTACTGCAGATGAAGGTCACCCTGATCACTGTCAGCACCGGCTCTTGTGATTCTTTATCAGATTACATACAAGCCAAAACCGCCATCCAGCTTCAATTGGCGCTTGAATGATTCACCAAGCAAAGACTTCGCGGCTTTGTCGTCAACCGCGCGGTTGATAGGAGCGACAATCCACAAACCGGTACACTGTTTCATGTAACCCTCCGCAACTGCGGCACGAGCAGCATTTGCGTCGTGTACACCTGGCAAGTCGACAATCACAGCACCGGTTGACAGTGCAGGGGATTTCACATATATCCTTTCATTAGTCAGTAACGCATGGGGATCAGGTTAAGTTGCGAGTCTTACTTCACAACGCGGATCAACGGCCAGAATTCCATCTCTCTAGGTTCTTTCTTTTTGTCCTTGTCCTTGTCTCCAGTGGATTTTTCCTTACTGTCCACGTAATGTTGAAGGCGCTTGTAGAAGCGAAGCGAGTCTGTTTCCTCAATGCCCTTGCTCTTACCCAGGACATGGGAAACGTCTTGTAGCATTTTCTGGACACTGCTGTTCGCTATGTCCTCCTTGGTTTTTTTGGGATATACTGCTTTAATCTTCGCATACGCAATCCCAGCATCTGTATCCTGGTTGCTGCAGTCTCTTGACACCTTCCCATCACCATCGAGAAGGTCCTCAAACAAAGTCTTCAGCTCTTTTTCCCAGTCTGCTGGGGTAATAAATTCCACTTGGGCTTGGTAGGGAATATCACCATGGTTATATGAGATCTCAGTAACCACAGCTGTGCAAGCACGCATGCAATTGGTTGGTACTAAACGCTCTTCATCAAGCATCGCATTGATGACAGATGATTTGCCAGCACCCGTATTCCCAACCACCCCGATGATTGTCTTGGTCTTTACAGCCTGCTTTCGAAGGGTGTCTGGGATGTTGTCAGGATATGAGTGCTTGCGTCTGCCAGTGCGACTTACCAATTTGCTGGATCCATTGAGCGGCATCAGGGCTGCCTTCTACTTTGCCAAGTAAAGGTGCCCTCAGGTCCTCAAGCAATTTGACACCTTGTTCAACACCACGCTCAAGCGTTTCCGGAGGAGCATCTCTGAGCAGTGCTTGAAGCTGGAAGAATTGCTGTTTCGGCAAATCAGCCTCAGCCGAGTATATGGGAAACTCCTCAATCGGCAGACGGTCTTGAGGGCTGTGCTCTAGTTTCGGTGCTGCGAGGTTGTTTTCGGAGGCTTCGATATCCCTAGTCATGCCTTCCAGAGTAGCACGCGCCCCTGGATCCAAATTGGACCACGAATCTGCTGGACGTCTCTGGAGGGTTACTGCGGAACTTAGCGATACTCATAGCACCATACATCAAGATCGCTTACTGTCATCTACACGATTTGCAGAAACGCTATTCCGCTCGCGCTGCGACTTGATGTAGTTGTCAAAGGCGCTGGGGCCGGCTGAAGGGGAGAGCGACTGCGGTACGCGGGAGGCCTCATACGTTGCCATATTCCCTAAGCCTGGGTTTGTAATACGATCTTGGACGAGCGTATTCGTCAAGGACGGTGCTGTTGGGCCTGGCGGGAAACTAATATCAGGGCGAGGAGTCTGCATTCTTCCTTGGATCGGTGGAATCCTGGGTTTCAGATTGGGATCTTGGTATTGACCGTACTGAGGTACCGGCATAGCATTCTCGTCTTGCGGGCCTCTTTTAACAAGGGGACTCGAAAGCCTAGGTACAAAGAGTGCTTTGGAACCAGAAAGAAACGGATCCTCTGTGTTTACCAGAGGAGTTGTTCGTGGCACCTGATGGTTGCTTGGTTGCAGAGGTTGCCGCTCAACAGCCATTCGCGATGGAATCTCTGATGTTCTGACGGCTTCAAAGGCAATGACGCGGTCATTGTACGTGTCTAACTCACCCATGGTCATCGCTCCATCTGCGACTCTGCTCCCAATCTTGAGGGCAAACTCCACATCTGATGGGTTTCTCTTCGCATATTGCTCGTGAATAGTTTTGACATATATTTTCTACCGCACATTAGCTTCTTGTATGCTTTAGGAAAGTTGTGAACTATACAGCATGACACTTGATCCACAGATAATCCTCTTCCTTCTTTGGACCATCAGCGCGCTTCTCAATCTTCAGCACGGCTGCCCAGATTGTTGACGGTTTTGATTGCTGATTGGGCTTAAGGGCGACCGTCGTATCGTGGAAAGAGCTATACATAATCATGAGCACACGGTAGTCAAAGGCTGTGCAATCTGTTACCGTGATTCAGACATGCTGAGTACTGGATTGCATCGACATGCGAAAGGTATGTATGAGATTGTTATTATTATTATTACAAGAGTTGACGTGCCTGGAAGACGCGACTGCGATTCTAGGTATTACATAAGCGATTACTTTCCTTTATGGGCGAGCCAGGCACCCAGGGGCCAGGCTAGTAGGGTACTGGTACTAGCTTGTGGCAATCAGGCTTAGGGCTGTGGTAACAAACGCGTCTACTGTACTTTACTCGAGTACCTACCCAATTGATCCTCCAAGCTTTTCACTCAGTATGTGCCGGAATTCTAGGCATGCTACAGCCAAGGCTCTTTACTCTGCTACAAATCCCGTGACGGATGTTCGTTCTGCTATTCCGTACAGCACATTGAACTAAACTGAAGGCAAGGACTGTGTGCATTTACCCCAGTAAACATAATTGAAGCAAGAAAGTCTTGAGATTCTAGTGTGATGTCAGCGGAGATTATGAGTGGGGGGCTTCTTCATCAGTGTTTCACGTCTGATTTGACGACTTGACCATGATCACTTATCACATCGACAAATGAGATTCTTTCCACTCTAACCCTAAGACTATTCTCTACTGGTGACATGGATAGGATCGTCCTTCGTGTCCCAGCTATGGTCAAGCTTGCGAGTACTACTGACTAACCACCCTTTGTGTGGGTTTTGCCCCCAATGCTACCACGGTAAATATGTCGGAGACTGGACGACTTCTCGTTAAAGTCGTACTTCGTTGCCTTGGCTTTGCTTTCTTATCCCCTCTTGAGTCTTAAAGATGATGCACGCTGAGTCAGGCATTTCGCAAGAACCGGGAGAGTCAGGCATACACGCAATCAATGTCTCATGTGGCATGGCTGAAGAAAAGACCGTGACACGCCATCTGCAGGGTGTTGTTGGCTGAAGAGTAAGGTAAGTACTCCTAGTGAGGATAGGCCCATCCATAGGTAGGTACCTTAGGCTTAGGGGGTTTCCCTTTCGGTCGCAGTCTCGGAATAGCAACTTGTGAAGATCGTCTAACTTCCTTCAACTTAGCGTGCCTCCTTTCTGCAAGACAATCAAAAGAACGGGTAATCTGCACTTTTCTTCGCCTTCTCCCTTCCAACTCTTCAGTCAACAATTGCAAGTTTGCAACTTCTTCTTTTAATCAATTTTTCGTCGCTGCCGACACTCGTTCAACGGCTTCTTCCAATCTTCCAGCTAATTATAGTCACTCTTTACCCACCCCCTTCAAGATTCTTCTTCTGCCCGCATCACGACTTTTACCTAAATACCCGTGTCAACAATTAAACAACATCTTCCACTCAATCCCCCAACGTTAATCCAAGATGAAGCACATTGCCGTGGCCACCGTAGCACTCGGTGCTACCACCGCTTTTGCCAGTGTACTTACACCCAGAGCAACATCACTACCGCCCGTCACGGTTAAAGGAAATGCGTTCTTTGCTGGCAATCAACGATTCTATATTCGTGGGGTCGATTACCAGCCGGGTGGATCTTCAGATGCTGCTGACCCGCTTTCTGATATCAAGATCTGTTCACGAGATATCAAAGAGTGGGCTATCTTGAGAGAGGATCTTGTACGGAAATTAGCTAACTCAAGGAAAACAGGTTCCAAAAGCTGAATGTTAACACTGTTCGAATTTACACGGTTGACAACAACAAGGACCACGATGCCTGCATGGCCGCACTCGATGCTGCCGGAATATACCTGGCACTGGATGTTAACACGCCCCATTACTCCATTCGACAAGACAAGCCAGCGCAATCCTATAACCACGTCTATCTGCAGAACATCTTTGCCACCATTGACCAGTTCCAAAAGTACAACAACACCCTCCTGTTCTTTTCTGGAAACGAGGACATCAACAACGTCGAAACTAGCTCATGCGCTCCTTATGTAAAGGCTGTAACGCGTGACATGAAGCAATACATTGGTACTCGTGGTTACCGCCACATTCCGGTTGGATACTCTGCCGCAGATATTGATGATAACCGTCTCGAAACTGCCCACTACATGAATTGCGGCACTGATGACGAGCGAGGAGATTTCTTTGCTTTCAACGACTATTCCTGGTGTGACCCATCTACTTTCTCCACCTCCACATGGGAGCGGAAGGTATCTGACTTCAAGGACTACTCCGTTCCAATTTTGTAAGTCCCATCTTCATCTATGCGTCTTCCGAATCTAATCATCAGTCTAGCCTATCTGAATACGGTTGCACCAAGACCGCCCGTAAATTCGAGGAAATTTCCACCCTCTATTCCAGCCAAATGACCTCCGTCTACTCGGGAGGCCTCGTTTACGAATACACCCAAGAGGGGGACTCCACCCAGCAAAAGTTCGGTCTTGTCAAAGTTTCCAGCGATGGCTCTTCGGTATCCGAACTCCCAGACTTCAGCACCTTGCAGAACGCCTTCAAAAACACCCCCGCGCCCACCGGCGATGGCGGCTACAAAACTAGCGGAGCCGCCAGCCAATGCCCACCCCAGTCAAAGACATGGCTCGTGGGCAATGACACTCTCCCTGCCATTCCTCAACAAGCTCAAGGCTATTTCAAGAACGGTGCCGGAAACGGTGTTGGTCTGACGGGTGCTGGTTCCCAAGACGTCGGTGCCGAGAGCAGCGGCTCTGCAACTGCTGGCTCTGGACAAGTGACAACGACCGCTTCCGGCTCATCCAGCAGCTCGACTGGAAAAAGCGCCGCTGGTTCCCTCCACGTCCCCGGGATGACTTTTGCCCCGCTTGTATGTGGGCTTGTCGTCATGGTTTCCACTTTGTTCGGTGCAACTCTTCTGTGAAGTGTGGCAAGAAATGTGCGAAGAATGCAAATCCATAGATCTTTAGCGGTTTATGACCTTTTCTTTATTCTAGAGCGGGGCGGGGGGTGACCCCATCCAGTATATTATGTTTCTTGTCTTCCGTTAAGATGGTTTGGTCTTGGGAATCGGCTCTGTTTAATCGACATAGCAATAGCATAAGTCTTTGACGTTCTGAATTGTACTCTTGGTGTTCATCATGTGAGAGTCGGGGGAGCTTTGCCTTGCTGCCGCCGTGTTGTGCAGTCAGTACATGCCTGTACGTTCGTGAACATGCCATGGTGGCAGATTGTCAACTCTTTCCAATCATTGACTCACCACCCCTCACAGCATCCATCTCACCATTCTAATACCCCTCTCAATCGTACCAATCCCAGAAAACCAGACAGATGTGCATGTCCTTCAGCACCGCATCGCACCACCGGCAGGCACTCTGCCACGCTACAAAATCCGGCTTTTCCCGACCTCCAGAGCCGGCGCTCTGTTGAAATCGTCATTATGATTTTTATCGTTGACTTGGGTTTTTTTGATGTTCCTGCAGGTGGTTGATGGGCGTGGGAAGTGGGAATATTTGGTTACTTTTTTTGGGGGGGGGGGGGGGGATTCTGGAGGGTATCTCGTTTTGTTTTTGCTTTTTGTTTTGGGTTGGGGGAGTTGAGGGAATGGGTGGTTGGGGGAATGGATGGTTGGGGGAATGGGTGGTTGAGGGAATGGGTGGTTGGGGAAAGGGTTGATGGGTGAGATAAGGGAGATGTAGGGGATTGTGGGTAGGTAGGTAGGTGCTACGGGGATGGAGGGATGACAGAAGGAGGGCTATGGTGGTTGGGAGGAGGAGGAGGAGGGTGTGAAGATGTGATGGTTGTAGCTTGAATACACGGCTGATGGTGCGTGGTTTGTTAGGATCCAGGCCCCCCTGTGGAGAGAGCCAGCGGTGATGGTGTTCGGTGCCCTAAGATTCGAAGATGTCTTCGCGGATTCTTCCTGCTTTTACCGCTGCTGCGAGTGGTTCTCGTTCCTAAACAGCCCAATCCTGCTTCTCTAATTTAATTTGGCTCACGCAATATATCCTTTTAGCGGCACTCGAGCTGGTTAAAATATGCTGTTCTTGGTATGGAGTCTTTGAGATTGATGAAGTAGAGTTAAGTGGGGGTATCATAGAATGTATACGAACATCAGACGGGGAAAAAAACCAATGCATATCTCTTCAGTCCGGCAACCCCCTCATAACCCCCTCAAACGCCACCAGCGCAACAGCATTGGCAGGAAACGCTCGCAATATACAAGGTCCAAATCCCCTCCAGAACCCCCTAACCCCATCCCGCCTCCAAACCGCCCGCGCCGTATCCTTCCACCTGTAGAATTTTCTCTCACCGTCCCCCAGCAGCTTTCCCCCAAGTGGGTCCGTCATGATGCGTTGTTTTACAACATCGGAGGGATAGGCCGTGAGCCAGAAGATTTGGGCCGATAGGCCGCCGGCCCAGAAGTTGATAGAGGGGGTGGAGAGTGCGGTGTGCGTGGAGAAGAAATCGGTGAGGAGGGCGTAGGAGCCCCACCAGAAGAAAAAGAAGGAGCGGAAGAAGAGAGTTGCTGATAAGCCATGGTACAGCCCCGGGATACCATGGGCACGGTATATTTTCCGGGTGCAGTCGATAGGGCCCGTGTAGAGACGTTTGGACTTGTCAACGGCGTATTGGGTTTGGAGGCGGGCTTTGATGTGCTCGACAGGGGCAGCGATCAAGGAGACGGTCCAGCCGGCCATTACGCCTGCGATTGCGTGGCCGAGGATCGGGAGTTTTGTAGAGGCTTGCTGGGTGGAGAGTTCAAGTTTGCGGACGTTGTTGGGGGTAAAGGCGAGGACGGAAGGGTTGGAGAAGAGGTGCTCGTGCAGAATGCGGCGGTAGAATGTGAGGGAGCCGAGCATTCTATTCACATCATTATCAGCGTATGCGAAATCGGCGAAGACAGAAGCAGATATACACAGAGTCCATGAACATCCATCCTACTAGCGGAGGCGTTGCTCCTTTGTAGAGCCCCTTGATTCCTTCATGCCGGAGTGTTTGCATCACACAATGCAATGGCCCTCTGAATTGAGATTTCTCGGTGGTCTGCAGTCTGACTTTGATTGTATCAAATCTAGTCCTCGTCAGGTATCCCTCCTAAATGATGCTGTAGAGCTAGTGCGTACGGATGTCCAACTGAGAGAATGTCAGTACCATACTACCCTAACAAAATTGCAGAAGTAACATACCACTCAGCTTCGAAACACCTGAGAAGACACCTGCCACGAAGCCCTTGTAGTTCTTGTGTACCGCGCTTCTGGCAGGCTGCCCCTGGCCAAGAGCCTCATTGCTTCCATTGCTGGTGTCCGGATTGACAATGGCAGGTTCTGCTACTGCGGACATGGGCCACTGAAGGATGATGCAATCGAAGGATGATGGAATTATCTTTCATGAGAAAATGGGACTGTATTCCCACGCCCATACTCTGGCTCCGAAAGAACGTCGGAGATAATACGCATATTTGATAGGTAAGGGCGTCGATACATCGATACCTTAGTAAGAAAGCAGATGTACCGGGATGTTTTCCAAGTCAACGATGTCATCGGCCCAGCTCGGGAGATCGACATTCGCGCGTAAAGACCCTTGGACCGCGGTTTGGCAAGCCAATAAATTTCTTCGTGGCATCGGCTGAGCTATTTAGAAGAAATGTAAGGAACTGAAATCCATAGACCCCCTCAGTATATTCTTAAAACCCTACCCTGCTTTTACATCAAGCCGCCTCGCCGAAATTCTGTCTGCAATAGTTTGGAACAGGAAGAATCGCTGACCATGTCTGAGTCTACAAATCCTGAACCCATTCGGGTGGTTGCCTCGAAGAAAGGTAGCTCAGCAACTCTTCATCTTTGTCTACTGCAGACACTGATCCGTCAAAGTATGGACAACACTCATTACGAACACGAAGTATCTCTCAGGCCTTCTCATTCTCGACTACTCGCTCAAGAAGCATGGATCAAAATACCCTCTGGTCGCCCTTTACACCGATACCTTTCCGCCTGAGGGCCATGAAGCGCTTGACCTTCGGAAGATCCCAAAGAAGCGTGTTAACTACCTTCTTCCCGCTATACACAAGGACTATAGCAATGACACACGATTCTATGATTGCTGGAGCAAGCTCACTCCATTTTCGCTCTCGGAATATGACAGAGTCGTGCAATTAGACAGTGACATGCTAGTACTCAAGAATATGGATGAACTCATGGATGTTGAATTAGATCCCCCAAGCAGCAATGGATCTGGGAACAGGGTGTTTGCGGCAAGCCACGCATGCGTTTGTAATCCATTGAAGAAACCACATTATCCCAAAAACTGGTAAGTGGCTTTATCGAGGACTACTGAACAGTGTATATCTCTGAAGGGCCACAGAATAATTCATGTTTTAGGATACCGGAAAATTGCCCATTCACCACCCAGCATAGCGATCCTGAGAAGGCGCAAAAACAAGGCGCCCCGCCGACGGCCGGCCTGGGAATGCCAAATGGCGGTCTTCAAGTCGTCAATCCCTCCCAGGTGTTGTATGACCTGATAATGGAACGAATGACGACCTCTTCAGCTATAGAAAGCTATGAGTTTGCCGACCAGTCTTTGCTCTCAGATCTGTTCCATGGCAGATGGGTTGCACTACCATACGTCTACAACGCACTGAAAACGCTGCGATGGAAGGATGTGCACGCCCCTATATGGCGCGATGACGAGGTCAAAAATATTCATTACATCCTTAGCCCTAAACCATGGGACGAAACACCTGGTGTAGAAAGTAATGAGAGCCATAAATGGTGGTGGACATACAATTTTGAGAGGTTGGAAAAAGAAAAGAAAGTAGGTGTACACGACGGATTCTAGAAGATCGCGTGAAAGGACACCATTGGTAAGACACGACCCAAACTTATCTTAACTTCCATCCGACAGGATTGGCATGTCACTATTTATTCGTATCCATTTGTGGCTAATGAAAATGAAGAGTCGGAGGACATGAGGGCCAGGACATATGTAAGTCCGAGTGAAGCTGAAGCATGGGTGAAGCATCGTGTTCACAGAATGAATGTATCATTAGAAGAATACAAGTTAAGCCCGATCTCATGGCAGGTAGGCAGTACTATTTGGTCTTTGAGTTGTAGGACAAAAGGTAGCTGCCTACTAGAAACCTTCTTGTGCTGTAACCCACGGGTGCTCGCCGTACGTTCTCGTAGGATTCACATAATAAAATACAAAATATCTGCTGGGGAAATACAAAGTAAAAAGGCAGTTTAATAAGGAGAATTTCGAAATGCAGGAAAGGTTTGCTGCTGCTAGAGGTAGAGACAGGAGAGGAATATAGAGCTTAAGTGGAGTTGGGTTAACTCTCTAAAACCGAGTTGTAAGCGACTACGTGTAACGAACTATCAATTTTGAATGAGCTGGTGAAGGGTCTGTAGAGAAACCAGGTGCAGCCAATGATGTCCTCTGAACACGAGTTTACTCTCTTTTCATGTTCGAGTGGACGTTCGAAAGATGCATGCCCTGTAGGCTGTGGAAAGAAGCAGTCCGAAATTAGCTTAGCCTCTTTGTCTTTAGTTCCCGTCGGGGGTTTCCGTTAGGCTTAGCCCCCATCAGCAGGAGACGCCATCTATGAATTTATAAGTTCTGTCGTAGCTGAAGCCACCAAGTGATCAGAGAGCTGTTTCCACTATCCGGTACATTTCTGGTCTTGCATGTAACGGTGTATGGAAGTATCTCACACAGCATGGTCTTGTGAGGTCTGTCGACCGCCCCCACGGACGATTCAAGACTCCCAGCACCTCAAGCAAGAGCCAGCAATTTCCTTGGTCTGATTACAATGGCATTGTCGAGAGCAATACGACGGACGAACCCTATAACGCTGATACTCGCGGTCCTGTTAGCTTTCGGCTTCCTTATATTTGTCCTTTCCCCATCGGCATCGAGCGCTGCTGCTGTTTCGACAGCAAGGAAGAAGTTCAACTCCGCCGCCGAACATCCTCTCTCCCCACCGACTACGCCCTTCAAAAAATCGGCATTACGAGGGAATGGCGAAAGAATTCCTCCGCCTGTCGTCCATTACCACCTCAACAATGTGACGACAACCACAGACCCAATTGCAAACCAAGAGACAGTTCTAATCCTCACCCCGCTTGCGCGCTTCTACCAAGGTTATTGGGACAATCTAGTTACCCTTACCTATCCACATTCCCTCATCGCTCTAGGTTTCATCATACCTAAAACCCGCGAGGGAAACGCGGCAACCGCTGCCCTCCAAGCTGCTATCGCCGTTACCCAGTCAGGCCCAGAGGCCAAACGATTTGCAAGCATTACCATTTTACGACAAGATTTCGAGCCTCCGCTACAATCGCAAGATGAAGCAGAGAGGCATAAGAAGGAGAATCAGCGCTCGAGGCGCTCCGCCATGTCTCGCGCCCGGAACTCTCTGCTCTTCACCACCATTGGGCCTTACACATCCTGGGTTCTATGGTTGGATTCAGATATTGTGGAATCACCACCCACCCTAATACAGGATTTGGCATTTCATGATAAACCTGTCCTTGTACCAAACTGCTTTCAGCGCTTTGTAGACGACCAGGGCAAACCAGATATTAGGCCCTACGACTACAATTCATGGCAAGACAGCCAAGACGCAGCGGATCTAGCATCCAAGATGGGACCTGATGAGATTCTCCTAGAAGGATACGCTGATATGGCGACATATCGAACACTCATGGCTATGACGGCAGACAAATCCGAAGGCCGAGATCAGAGCCATGAGATACCGCTAGATGGCGTCGGAGGGACGGCGTTGCTAGTGAAGGCAGAGGTTCACCGAGACGGAGCGATGTTTCCGCCATTCCCTTTTTACCATCTGATGGAAACGGAAGGTTTCGCCAAGATGGCGAGGAGGTTAGGGTGGGGCTGCTGGGGGCTACCGAACTATTTCGTGAGTCAAATCTAACCTCCATCGAGTAGTCTTTATTGAGCCCTTGCACTAACCAACTTCTCTAGGTATATCATTATAACGAGTAAACTACATTTTGTACTGTCTGCCTTGATTCTGTACGAAGGCTCCCTTCTGCCCTTCAATGTTCTTCAGTTGCGGCATATACTTGTTCGTGAGGCATGAATCACCGGCGTTTGTCTTGGGGGCAGTGGGGAAAACCACATGCAGGATGGCTCTCCACATAGGTGGAATTAGGAAGTGTCAAATATTCAGTGGTGTTGAATATAGATCCATATACAGGTAGTTGGACAAGGGCGAATGGTGATACTGTTTGTATTTCTATGCCAGATAATTTGCGTGATCTTCTATTTGCGTGGAAGCTCCAATACATGGTTGACAGAGATATTTGGAGCCTCGGGTTTCAGCACCAACACACCAGGCCGTGTTCACGCATTGGATTCGGGATGCAATAGGTGAGCTAACCTTGTACGTTTGGATATAAGTGCATTCTTACTAAGGTAAGATTATCCCAACCAAACACTTTCAAGAGAGCTTTTGAGACCTTTCGGAAATGGTATCAGACCTCCTCTAAGGGAGGACATACTCCTGTGCCTATGGTCAAGTTACTTGGTCTACTGCGTCGAAGCTGATCTATCCAAAACTCCTCCTGAGAACTGCTTGTTTTTAAACCGCTGCTCCTCTTGCCGCTGCAAAGAACTTATGATAAGAGACGACCGCCCAATTTTTTTTTTGGGGTTTTTTTTGGTGCGCATTCGAATTACGGAAGAGAATAAAGAGCTGCGGATATGATGCAGGGACTGAGGATGAAATAGAATGAGGCTCGTCTGGGTGCTGAGTTACTTGCTCGCGGTCAAGCCTTTCAAGAGTAGTACCCTTACTTGAGACGTACATTCTTCCTTTAATTTTTAGCGAAGTCCCATAGAAATTCTCATGCCTCTGTTACTCAAACATGTGGTTTCTCATCTCTAATTTCTTGGTGGCCATCATCGCCACAGCATTTATACAAGTAACTCAGCGAATGGTCTGGCCTCGAATAGACCACCCGTGCACCAAAACTTGATGCTCCTGATTGCAGGTGGTATGAGTGTGTTCCCAATACCTGAGGACGAGTGAGAGCCTTGGCGGGGGATCCACAATCCTCGTCTCGGTGGAAGGCATCTGGCGTACAAATCTGTGCATTCTGAGGACGGCGCCCCAATCGCGCCTTTGCGCATGATGTAATGGACGGGCAGATGGATAAACTATTGGAAAATGTATCGATGAACGATATTAGTATCACTAAACATTTGAAGGCGCTGCAAATTCCAACAGGACAAGGTCAGTAATTGATCACTAAAGACATGCTCATAAAACATGTATTTCAAGTCTCGAAGGTGAAAAGAGGCCTGCTTTAACGCGAGTCAACAATGAGCACTCCTGAGTCTCTTCCTTAAGCCGTCTGAATTGCAAGGTCACATCTTAAACTGGCTGCCTTCTGCCTGGTGATTAGTAACCTATCAAAGGTAAATTTAATTCAATTTGTGAGACAGCAATTGCACATGATTGGATGATTAAAATGATCCTGGCGGGCTCTACGACACTTGTGGTTGAAGAATAATAACAGAAACTTTATCATACGAGTAAATGATAAAGATACAAGAATCACAAAAGAAAAGAATTTTCTAAAAAGGTAATTCTTAAAAGAATGTAATCGAGAACAAAACCGTATACAAGAAATCCGCTCAAGCACAGTTGACTTGAAAAAACCTACTATTAACCTTTTTCATTTTCCATCTACGCATCATCTGAACGACGGATCCGCAGCTTCAAAGATGCGCATGACGGCCATGGTGATTATCGGGTAGCTCATGACAACATCGTGTAGGCCGGTTTTTAGAATCTCCTCCCTAATGACGCCTTGTTCTGTCCGCAACTCCATGACCGACCCGGCAGCGCCCAAATCTGTCTTTGACTTATTCTTCGCCTCTTCAAGTTCGTTGTAGCTGATCCCTCGAGGTATCATAGCATTAACGGCGTGCCAGAAGAGGACTTCGGTGTGATGCCACGGGATATCATAATCATCCTCGGCATGGATCAGAGTCAGTCGATACTTCTCCTTATTAGCTTCGTTAGCCCGTATGTATTCTGCGATACGGTCATTGTTCGACCATTTGTCCTGTAGGAAGGTGCTGAGGTAGTTAAACAGTAGTGGGACCCTGGCCAGCGGTGATAAAATAGGGATGGAACCTGCAACACGATACGTCGCCATGAGGGTAGCCACGTCGGCAAATGGTGCGACTAGGATGGTGCCTGCGAATATTGTCGGTGGAGACTGCAAGGCAAAGTGCTCCAAGACAGCGAGGCTCACAGCAGCGCCTATAGATTGGCCAAAGATGAGGATCCGAGACGCTGGGATGCCGGCGACATTTGTCGCCCAGTCGACGACCGCGATGGCATCAAGACAAAGCCCACGCTCGGATGGCGTGCCGCGGCTGCGACCAAACCCTCGATAATCGAATGTTAAGACATGGATCGCCTTGGATTGTCCTGCCGATAGCGCGCGATAATTGGGAACTCTGTAGCCTGACCCGACGGTACCTGCGGCTCCATGCATATGGATAACCAACAGAGCATCAGGGTCGTCGCGCAGTAGCTCGAAGGCGAAGCGTGATGTGATATCCAAGACGAAGCCAGCAGGTTCCGCAACTAGGGCGGGCTCGTGCTGACGATACAACTCGACGGGTAGAATATGCCAGGCGTACAGCGTTCCGCCAGTGGAGGAATTGATGGAAAATGGGGTAGCCTGGTTGCGTAGGAAGCCAAAAGTTTCAGGGACGTCGAGATCTTTGAACCAGGTCATCTGGATTTTATGGAGATAGACAACATGGGCTTGAAAGAAAGACGTCGTGAGCAACCCGAGTAGACCAGCGTAAAGACCGACCAGCACTGTTGCCGATATCGAGGCATACTTGGACAAGAGATGGGCCATGGTGCCCACCATTAAACATGTGCAAAACGATAGTAGTATTCAAAGTATCGAATACGGTTCATTAGATACATAAGGTATCGACAATACTCCATTTTCAAGAACCGAAAATTTGGAAATTCGATATGCGACATAAGAGTTTGCTGAAACACACATTAAACTTAGGGAGTTTACGTACCCCCCTTTTCGATACAGTAAGTACATGTACACCACTCGACAAATTAGGCATGCTAAGATCTTTTAAACCCTTTCTAGCGCGTATAGATTATACCACAGCAGGGCTTTACAATCAGGAAAACATACCCGACACTGCTTCACCAGCGATAGGATCGCAGGATCAACAGCGAGATCAGAGGCGGAACGTAGCAGACAGAGCGGCAGCTAGAGGCTCTGGCGTGTGGTATTAGAAGTCACTCAACCTGTCGTGCCTGTCAAAAGGACATAGTGCCCTTTCGCGCACGTATCAATGAAATGGATGCAGCAGGGCAAGAGTTGATCCGGACTCATACACGAAGCTCCGAGTAGCGCTAGATACAAGATCCGAGATCTCGACATCAAGGGAGCCTATGATGAGTGGGACAAGATGCATGTTACGAAGGGGCTCAAGACTAGCAGTGGTCAGACAATGATCAAGTCTCGAATGGGGCGGCACATCCCCCAGCATGTCAGAAGAGCGGAGTGAAGGTAACCTATAAATTTCCAACCTGTGAGTGTGAGAAAAGATTCCTTAGAGAATTTGTTAGTGAGGTATGAGGACTCATTCTCCCACCACCATGAACTTATTGCCCTTCGCATCCCATCAGAATCTTGCACGTGTTCTAAGGTAGGGACAGCATGATCCTCTCCGTTAGGGCTTGATGCTGTCACAGACATTACATGTTTTCCGTACTTGATCTATATCTTTCCGACTTCTCTACCTATTCCTTGACTTCAGTGTCACTCTGAAACTCGCGCAAATGTTTCAGCTCCAGAGGTGCTTGACAGGCGCCCGTACGAAAGGGAAGCATTGGGAGTACAGCCGCTGAGCCGACAACGAAGCGCAAATTCGAGCAAAAGATAAAGGATTAGACTTTGCAAAAAGATTAGAGTTTTGGGTTGATTAAAGATATCGTTCAGGACCATGTCTGTCATGTTCTCCGCTTTTTTTGTCTTCCTTTCTTTCATTCTTCCAAGCCACGCCTCTCCGTTACAACCCAGCACCTTCGACGGCACCGATGGTTCCATTACTCTTTCAGATACCCCTGCCGCAGCGAGCCTCGACGAAGTACCATATTATTCACCTTTACTTAGCTGTGAGTTAGATGGTCGCCCACCCAAAGTATCAGACTGCGTTCTTCTCGTAAATTCCCACATCCAAGACTCAGATTTCCAAATTACATACATTTATGGGCGAGGAAGAAATTACAGCGGGCCGTACACCTGGAGACACAACGAGTGCGAATTCGAGTTGGTGGTAAGGACGGGAGACAGGTTTGAGTCCACTTTACGATGGATCTTTGGCATGGCACTTCTCGTTGGTACGACTTGTGCCAATCATGACATACCGTGTGGGGGTTCTGCGGTACTCAATGATGGTTGGGCAGTAATCTATGTCCGCAATCCTCAGGGATCTTCTCTGCCAAGCACAATCAACTCTTTCTCCGCACATGGTGGCACCGCCAACATATCGAGTCCTGCTATCCACTCACGTAATTGCGTTCTTCGCGACCCAGGACCCAGTTTCAACGACTGTTTCACCCTTTTCATGGACGAAGCCACAAAGCCCGATTCAACCACGATCCAGACCTTTGGGGCGCGAGGCACCCACAGAGGGTCTTACTCATGGGTCCACGGCGCCTGTGGATTCCAGCTGGGCATGAACGAAGTACCATTTCTGGCTACGACGCTTCTATGGATCTTCCAAACGGCCGTGCATCTGATGTTGGAGTGCACGAGGCTTTCACCCCCTAAAGGAGGTATCGCGTTCCTGGACCATCCGTACCGCGGCGCTTTCGTCAGAGCTTTCAGACCACCCGCACTGGTATCTCAGCAAAAACGTTCCCTTCCCCCTCCCTCCCCCCTCCCTCCCCCCCACGCCCTCATCTTCAACAACACAGCCCCCGAAACCATCCAGTGTGTGCACACTATGCCCTCTCCCAATCACGAAGACTGCTTCCTACTGCGCGCCAACAATATCCACCGCCCCGTATTCAACGCCCCCACGGCCTTTGGCCCGGACGGCAACTACACCGGCCCGTACGCTTGGGAATATGGGCAGTGCCGGTTTTCGTTGGCCGTGGTTGGGTCCTGTAGTTGGGAGGCGAGTATTAGCGAGGTGTTTGGGCTGGCGGCGACGGTGTGGTGGGAGTGTGGGCGGTTTGAGCCGCCGTGGGGGGGGTATATAAGAATGCCGAAGTGTGAGGGGAAGACGACGGTGTATGTTTGGGCGGTGGGAGTGGTGTCGGGTGTCGGTGGTGGTAGTGGTGGTGGTGGTGGTGGTGTGGGTTGGGTTTGAGGAGAGGGCGGTTGCGTTTCTTGAGTGAGAGGTGCACCAGAGCATTTGCTGTGTGAAAGCTGCCTGTGGATTATAGATTTTGAAAGGGGTTGACAGAATTGTCCGGCGTTTCCTTCTTCGACCAATCCATCAAGACGCAGCTTCTGTCGTCTATCGTCTATCTTTTTACAATTCATAGCTCAAAGCGCTTCTTTCATGGTCATCTTTACCATTTTCATACTCTCGTTCCCCGCTTTAGATAATCTTCGAACAACCCATACCCCCATCCATACCCAATCCCCCTTCCCATACTCAAGTTCCCCTGAATCAGAAACCCCCCCCCCCCACCGGCAAACCTATCACGAACCTAACACAAGACGACCATACCTCCGTCCCAAGATGCAACAAATTCATCCCCCCTGAAGAGTTTCCGGAATGATTAGAATTGGAAATGATAACGAAGCGAAGGCGTGAAGGATTTTGATGAGGTATCGTTGTAACATTTCTTTTCTGAGTTGTTGTACAGTCTCTGACTCGCATACGCTACCACAGACGTCTTTATTTTTGGATACCTAGAGGACGGGTTTATAACCGTAAACCACTCAATTAGAGATTGCACTAAATCCCAACTCAATCCTTTCCCCCTCCCTTCTTACACGCCCAAACATTCCATTTCCCCCCCCTCCCCCCCCCAAAAAAGAGTCTCCTCCATCGCCACGCCCCCCCCCCCCCCCCAAAATCCCCTCATCCTCCTCACACCCCCACACTCCCCACACAACCCATACCAGGACTTTCCTTCTCCGTCCACACAACCCATGAGCATTTTCCCATAGATTCTGTATCCATAGCCGAGTTATTCCTGCGAATCTGGGGGTTGGAGGGGGAGAAGAGGAGGGGAAAGAGGGAGGCGGGAGGATGAAGAGGGAGAAATGGGAGAGGAGGCGGTATGTACAATATATCCACGACTCCCACCCCTCCCGTCTACATCATCCCTCCTCTCTCCCCTCTCCCCTCTCCCCTCTCCCCTCTCCCCTCTCCCCTATCTCTGCACCTCCTCCACCCCCAGCACCTTCCCCCGCCCACCCCCGAACCCAACCATCAGAAACGCAACTCCTAACAACCCCTCACAACCAGCGCCAATATCCCGCCATCTCAACCCCCCAAGGAACCAAAAAACCCTTTCTTGCACACTCCCCCAAACAAACCGCACAACATCTTCTGCAGCCACAGTGAACGAAGCCGTGCGTGGAGCAGCACACAGGCCCATACCGAAATCATACCTGCCCGTCTTCCACATAATCCCAAAACCGAACGCCCCCCAGCCTTTCCATTTCCTTCCAAAACCCGAGCAAGGCAAATCTCAACGTTTCCGCTGCTCGAAGAGAAGAGAGAGAGAAAAAATGTACAGGTAAAGCGAGACACTGACTTGAAACCCTGGACCAAGAAAAAAAAAACATGGCGATGTCGAATCATTACGTACGCCGCCACGAGATCTCTGCGTCGAAGGAGATGGGGATATATATGTATACTACCTCCCTATCCCGCCGCCCTAGGTTTCTAGAAGCCCTTCAAAAGTCCCTTGAACCACAACCACAAACCCAAAGCCTACCACCTCCATCCCTCATCCCACCACCAAATCAAACCAACCCAACCTTATAAAAGGGTTACCAAAAACCCTATACCACCCCCCCCCCCCCCCCCCCCCCCCTCTCTTTTCCATCCCCAACGCCCTTCCCATTCATCCCCCATACATACCCCCCTGCCCGATTGCTATACGGTAAGACGATAGGATCAGCTGGCAAATTTGGGCTGGTGTGAGGGTGTTGGAGACGGATTTTTGGTTTTTTGGGTGGGAGGGAGGGGTGGTGGAGTGGTTGGAAGGGTGGGTTGATCGTTTTATGCACGAGTGATTTATCTAGGGAAGATTGAATGAGAAGAGTTGAAGGGGGAGGGATTGTGCCGTGGGGTGGGGAACGGGGGTAGTGAAGACTGGAGGGGGTGAATGAGATATGAGAGGTGTTGGCAGATAGAAAATCGCCAATAGTAGCAACGACATTGGCTGGGGTGATGTGAGAAAGTGAGGTCTCAGACTCGACGTGGAAAGTAACAACGTTGCAAAATTCTTGTATTTCCTGATATTATTACACCGTCACCTATGCCTTATGTACAAGCAAGATCCGATCCCGCAATCACCATATCTATCCATCACATCTCGGCCTCCTTGTCGTATCAGGGTCAATCTTTCTCTTACCACCCGATTTTCTTATTGATCCTTCCGGCTCTTCCGCACTGCAATTATCGCGCTAGCTTGCGTTCCAACGCCGCAAAGCAATGAAGCGATGACAAAAACTCCAGTCCATGCTTTCGTATGTTCCATGGTGTACTCCTGCATGTGGATGGCCCATATGGTATTTTCCCTCACATCAACATTGCCATCCCAACCGCCCCGCCAACAACACACAATATCTCCATTTTCATTTCTCCCGTTCTTGCCGCCATGGCTGTTTGCAACCCTGGACTAGAACTAGCCGTCTTACTAGAGCTCACACCTGCAGTCCCACTAGGAGTCGCTGCGGCCTCCCCTCCAGCCGTCACCATCGTTACGGCAGTAACAGTCGACTTCTGGCCGTTAGGGAGGGTCGTGGTTTGGACAACTAGGCTCGTTTGCGAGGATGGAGGGGCTTTGGAAGTTGAGGCACCTGAAGTGGAAGAGGGACTGCCTGAAGAGGACATGGTGCGGGAGCCACCGCCAACGGTGCTTATGACTGTGACACCAGCGGCATTGACGGTGGTGACGACGGAGCCGACGGAGAGGGTGCTAAGGACTGTGACACCCGCGACGTTGGTGGTGGTGAGAAGAGCGCCAGCGGTGAGAGATGCTGGTGCTGACGATGGACCAGCGGAGGTGCTGCCAGGGGATCCCGAAGTTGATGATTGATCGGTGCTTGAGGTTACGCTGGACGGCGAACCAGGGGAGGACGAGCCGCTGTTGGCGGTTGCTGTACTTGGACTCGGATTTGATTCCGAGCTTGGTGTGGTTGGCCCTTGAGGCACAGGTGTCACGACAGGTCCAGGTCCTTGGGTTGTAGTTGTAGGAACTGAGGTGGCGGTGCCATTTCTGATGTCCGGGCTTTGACGTTTTGCCATTGAAACGATGCTGGTTGCTAGTGGGGCATCATCCCGATGAATGACCTCCACTGCAGTTCGGTCTTGTTGAAACATGCCATGTTTGAACTTCTTCGGGGAGAAGTCATGGAGGGCTGCGTGGAGGGATGGAGGATCGACCTGATCTAAGAGCTTTTGAAATTCCTCTAGATCTGACGCTGCGTTCTGCCCTTGTGGTCTTGAATCTGTTGGTCCTGCAGCAACGGATGTGAGGAGGGAGAGGAGGATCGAGGCAGAGAGAAATTTGTGTAAAGATATCATCGTGAGGTTGCGCTTTGTTGGTGGCAATTGAGGCTACTGTTGGTAAGTTAGAAACAACAAGAACTTTTAATTGTTACAAAAATGTCAATGAGTGGAGGTGTAGATGTATGTTGTACATGAAGCAGTGAAGCAGAGAGCTCTTATTTCACGATGTCAGGCTGGAAAAGCGGCAGGGTTGACTCACGTGTGGGAGGCCCTACCCAGCTTCTAGTGAATAGCGAGACTTCGAGTAACCCGGATGGCAATGCAGATTAAGCTGGATTCCAAAGCAAGCGCACAGTGAAGACAAAGGCGAAGATGGGGTAGAAGCGTTGAAGCGAATAATGTGACGATGAGAAGGTGATGCAGGGTCGTCACGGGGTTGCACTGGCAGTCTGGCACAGCGATTACAGTACCTAAGGTGCTAAGGCAATTAAGTCGCGTTAGTAAACGACCAGATTGATTCGACACGGGGATTCATCACCTGTCTTACACGTCTTACAAATAGTAGAGGAGAAACAAAAGTCAGATGACGGGAGAATTCTCGTGTACTTTTGTTGTGCGATAATCCGTAGAATAGCGTCTCAAGCGTCTATTTTTGGGCTCCCTGTCGTTCAAAATCCTGAAATGCTTCCCTGCAACTCAATGGATCGGCGATGATTAAATTACGGTATGACGTTCGGAAATGCCATCTCTGAACGCATCGAAAGAACAATGATCCTCCAAATCCCATGTCGCAGTTAGATTGCTCTACCGGGTTACAATATTGTTAATGTTGTTATTGCCAGATACAATCAATCGATCATACGACTACCACTGTACGAGGTTCTGGATGAGATACCTGATTATTAGAGTTAAGGTACACACACCCCTGACACCAATGTCTGATATGATTAGTAAAGTAGTATCGTGTTTGACGATGGCTTCTCTGCCTTGCTTTCATATGTTCCTATGTTCAGTTCTTCTTATCGCACAAGCATTGTGATTGATCTCTAGCCGGCGACTGTATATCATTTCAAGGAAAACGAGAAGTCTATTTGTCGATCTGAACATCTATACCGGGTATTGAGGGTTTGTATGTTGACTTGGTGTTGCACAACAGCTACAGCGAAGGTGTTCGTTTGATGTATTTGTATTATGTCTGGCCTCAGGAATCGAAATTTATCTACTTACAAAGGAAATACCCGAGGTAACAAATCCGTCACACTTTCACCTTGACTACAATTGAGCCCGTAGCCTCAAATATCAAAAACGAAAGCCTCCCTCAAAGATCCTAACCGACAATACTATCCTACGAAATGGGGTATCCGATCAACTCAAGCCCTTGCGGCTCTGTACATTCTGTGGCAATTGAAGAGCGTATATTAAACATGGATCAAACATCCTCAAGGCGCCGAAGCCCTGCTCCCAACTAGCTCTCTCCATGCGCCGGTCCAGACGGTTGGTTCCCATCAACCGCCTTTGCTTCTCTCTGTACATCCATTGACCTGCCCCGCGAAGGCTTCCTCTCCTGTGCAATGGCCGACAAGCTTTGCTTGCTTGTAGCATGTTCACTGCCAACTCGAGGGGGGCTCTTTGTTCGCTCTTTCTCCGCCTCGCGCTCCTTTCTCTCTTCCTTGGCTTGTGCAACCTTGGCCTTGAACCAGCCGATGGGGCCTTTCTTTTCTGTCGTCTCATCTTTCTCCTTGGACGCCTCCCTATTCCTGGACGGCGTGGAGTCGGTACTCGAAGTCTGGATAGCTGCCACGATCGTGGCTTCCGTGCCAAGCTGTTGAGACTCGAGCGTGGTCGACTTCTGGGGCTTGGTGATACTGCCCACAGAGCTGGTACTGTTCTCCGCGATCGCGTTAGAGCCGAGCCTAGAAGAAGAACTTGGAGAGACTACAGGAACGTCGCCGTTCTTCTTGGTAGAAGATGACAACCTCCACCGACGCTTCTTCTCCTTTTTTCCATTCTTCATAGCCGGATCGTCCGTGTGATCGGCCTCAGACTGGTCTGTCTGGTCTGTAACCGATACTCGGGAACGATTCGAGTGAGTCGGCGAGTGCGAAGGCTTCAGAGTCTGGTCCGAATTGTGATGGAGTTGGCTTTTAGGGGGCATATTGCTGGCCTGTTGACCTCCGCTCAGATGGGGTGCTGATTCGGAAACAGGCGTCGCGTCTGTATTAGACAAGCTGGGAGGTAGAGATGCCAGCGGATCTGCATTCACCTGAGTATTTACCCCAGGGGTAGGTAAGGGCGTATAGAAAGCTTGATTTTGCGGAGAGTCCGGTTCAGCATGTAGAGAATTGGCAGAACTCTGAGCACTGGGGTTCGCGCTTCCTGGGAGACGTTTCTTCCGAAGCTTGTTTGGCGGCCGACTGTCTTTGCGCTCGTTGTCACTCGTAGCAGATTTAGCAAAGAAACCAGAAACCTTTCGTTCTCGAGGCGGCGTTCCAGCACCCGATGGAGTTGCGAATCCAGGAGGTGGTGGTGGTGGGTCGAGATGAAGTTTCTCCATCGGGATCAGCAGCTCCTTGCTTTGAGCTCCGACGGCAGACTCATTAACAGTGGCAAGGCTTGATGGGGCTTCAGCGGTCGGTGTAATCGATGACGCGGTGGAAGAGGTTCGTCCCTCGGAATTAGGCTGTGCTTGTGCCAATTTAAAGCTTGGCGATGATGTACGCGCAGATGGAGAGAGATATCCGCCTTGAGCGAGCCCAGTGGAAGTCGTTGTTGGTGAGTCCGACTGCGTATTGAATCGAGATGGTATGCTAGGAGACTTCTTTGAAGGTAGAGTATTACTCCGATGGACACCGCCCGCTGTATTGACAGAGCCATGAGGGCTAGCTGGGCTAAGTGGAACCGGGCTTGGCACGTTCATCGAGTTTTTCGAGTTCTTGGAAGAAACAGACATATTTCTCCGGACGCCGCCAAATTTGCGAAGGCTATCTGCACCAGCGCTCGCATTGGAAGCCGACCTACCAAGGCCAGCTTGTGCAGCCTTTGCGATTGAAGGTGAGCTAGGTTGTCGGTTTTGGGCACTGGTCTGAATATCTTTGACGGTCTTCTCATCGGCCGCTGTGCCGCTCATGCCTATTAAGAAGCTATCTTGGTTATCAATTAAGAAAATCACAACGTCCTGACTCAGGCGGTACTCTTGAGGAGTCATGTCGTGGATAGGATGTGACAGCATGCCGGGCTGAAATATTGACGCAAGATTTCGTGATGTCATGCGGTTTATCTCAGACTTGGAAGAAAACACTGCTAGAAGATCGAGTATGTAAAGAAGTAGTTGTCGATTCAGGGGCGGTAACTCCGTAATTAGTCGCTGATAGGTGAGAATTGCTTGATCATGATCAAAATCGCCCACACTTTGAACCTGCGCCTCCGCCTCCATGTCTCCGACAGCTTGCACCTGATGACCCCTTAAGGGGTCTCGGAATTTTTCGTAATAGTCTAGGGGCACGATGGGTTGTGGTAATTGATTGAGGTACCGCCGAAGGATGTTGGCGGCATCATGCACGGTATACCCAGTCCAATCGAGACCTTTCCCATAACGATCTGGAGAGTCAAATATGGCTTGTAATTCTTTGATACGTTTCGCCGCACCACTTAGTCTGAATATTCCCTCAACATCGGTAGCTAAATGTCGCATCGAACATTAGCATACAAACCTGAGCGGGGATAGTCGACGAAGTATAACGGACCTTTCTCTTTCAGGAATACTCCACATTTAGCTACGACTATTGGCACATATCCATACACAAAATTTTCCCCATGCTCGTTCGTAAGAGAAATTGCAACATTTGCATAAGGGATACTGTCTTGAAGTGAGACACCGAAGATGCCACTCGGTAATTGTTCTGCTTCTGCTGTTTATGTTAGCTTTCTTGAGCTATGAAACCAAAGGAAAATCGGGTTCTTTCAAGGAATAAGCATAACAAGCTTGGAAAGCGAGACCCCATATCAGGTTTCATGGTTGGGAGTGTGCCCGGAATGCCGTGCAAGAAATTCGGCAATCTCGTAACTATATGCTCTGGATTTTAAACAAGGGTAGATATGGAGATTAGACAATTGGGTATATGCTCAAAGTTTGTAGCAATGATGATAACGACCTAGGTAGGAAGATAGTAGTCTCTCAAACACCTTGTCATTTATCAAGGAGGAAAGAAGAAGTGGCAACAATAACTGAATACAAAGGCAAAATATCAAAAAATCTTACCTTTTTCCTCTTCCTTCTTGGTGTTCTTCTTGAATTGTTTCCACCAAGAGATTAGATCGCGCTTGGTGGTGGGTGGGGAAGCAGCTTGTACTGCTCCAGCTGGCTGCTGAAGTGGCTGGTGAAGAGTTCGTGGGGCAGATGGTGTAAGAGGTTTTTCGGTCGCCATCTTGGCTATGACAGAGAGATCCGGAGAGAAGTATGTTGTGCGCCGTTGATGGGACAGTCGAATGTAGGCCTGCCCTTCTTTGGTTTGGTTCCCAAAATAGAATCTGCTCGTCTACTTTACAACACTAGAAACCTTGTAGCCCTGAGCATTCCCATGGATCAGCGTCTTATCGCAGTAATGGCCAGATGAAACAAAAGGTCGGTAAATCTATTCACGAATGCTCTCACCAGAAACTCTGATCTCGTTCGCGATTTGAGGTTCCCTGATCAAAAAGCGAATCGTGACGCGCCGACGTGTAGACAAGGCCCTGCAGCCTGCTGTAAAACCGTTGTGCCCGTCGACTCGTCGCTGCACCTACACCGCTAAACTTGGCTACCCTGTTTAATATGCTCGTGGTGCCCCAGGATGTTGCTGTATTGGCTGATTGATGGCTGCTTTGCTGGCCAACTGCGCCAAAATGTCGTTCCTCTTTCTAGGTTGGGCAATGATGCGACAGGTGGAGCAAGGCCGGACGGCAATCGTAAGATTGATAGAACGGTAACTAAGACGACAGTGAAATTAGGAGGTTAAATTTTAGCAACTCTATGCCACTAGGTTTTATTGCGCGGATGCTCGCACGGAGGTGGACTCGAAGCTCCTCGTAGGCGGCGTGGTAGTGGAGCCTCGCTAGCAAACAGCGACGATCGTGCTGAACAGCTTGCATAAACTAGAATCGCTGGTATGTTTGTAGAAGTGCATGTATCTCGATCAGAGTTGCGCACTGAGGCGGCCCCATGTCGCAAAGGTAAGATAGAGAGTAAAGGGCCGGGCTGTGATGGTTGAACAAGGAGTGCGCCTGTGGAATGACTGTCGGCTTTTAGTTGAATTGCTCGAATGGCATTCTTGGTCCGCCGTAATCTGTGGGGTCCGCCCTATCGAGCTCCCCTGCTTCCCTTACTAAAATTCTGCAATACCTAAACCTCCATCGATACACAAGAGCTCTTAACGTTGGACTTGCGCACTGGACCTCCAATACTACCTGTGATTCGACTGTCTTAATCATTGCCATAGCTCACCATGGACGGGTAAGCATCCTAATGCTCCTTCTCCCACTCACGCAATCTTGTGTCCGTTGACATTGTGCCTCAGTCTCAATGCGTCTGAGCAACGTGAGCTGCAGTCAAGGATGGAGAAGAAACAAATGAAAGAGATGATGACCGTAAGTCTAGTCCAGAGTCAGCAATGCTCGATGATCGAGCGGTTGGCAATGCTACCCAGTTTCTGTAACATCTTCATTAGGATTTCTCTGACACTCATGTCCTCCGATAGATGTACTCTAAACTTGTTCAGACTTGCTTTGACAATTGTATCAACGACTTCACAACCAAGTCACTCCATTCAAGAGAAGAAAGCTGTGTCATGCGGTGCGTTGATAAAAGCCTGAAAGCACAGGAGCGGCTAGGTCAGCGTTTCCAGGAACAGAACGCCGCCATGGCCCAGTCAGGACAACTACCCGGTACATAAGTAGGTTGACTCGTCTCTCGACGCCGGCATAAGGTTGGAAATCATGGAAGACGTGTATGAACTCCAGGAGGCGGGGAATAGCAGCTAGCGGGGGTAATATGCGCGTTATGGCCTTGCGTACGGCGCGACGCAGATTGTCCATGGTCTCAGGATCCAGCACTCTTCAGTACTCACTGTGTCGTTGTCGGTGCCGGACATGGAAGCAATAAAGATTCGCTTATATGTAGCAGATCAGATCCCGAATGGCAAGTTGGGCTCACACCTTATATCCTCGAGCTACGCTTGAGATTCTGATTGTTCTCCTTTCAATATGAATCACCAAAATTTTCTCCACAATCCAATCTGGATTCAGCGGGAAAAGATTGGAAATATCACTGGCATTGCGGGGATGGTGTGCTTTGCCATGGAGGAAATCCAAGTTCTGCCGGAAATTGATGGCCGTTGGCCCTGATGGAAGGTAGAGAAGAGAAGCAGAAGTACTGCTAGGACGAAGGGAGTACACAACGTCCTCCCTACTATTCATCCTCAGCTAAGCCAATGCTTACTGCCCCTTTCAGCATCACTATAGTATTATTGCTACCTCAAAGGATCATAGTATATACTTCATGCCCGGACATCACCACAAAATCAAACAACTTTATCCACTTGGACCGAGGATCTGTAGCCCTCACATTTCAACCAGAGATTTCCCTGTACGGGTGGACGAATGGAGAAATTGTCATCTCTTTGTCAGCAGAGCTTACTTTCGTCATCTACAAGAAATATGCCATGTTAAGTTGCTGTATATCCAATATACAATTCATTCCCGCCTGCAACCAGTCTCAAATGTTGTAGTACTCTTACCTCTTCTATCATCACTTTCATCAGTGCGAGGACTCTATTACTGCTGACCGTTTGCGAAAAACGTATCAGGTGAAAGGCAATCCGGGAAATTGCTCAACCCCGCACCCGTCATTAATAGTTTCATGGTGGGATAACACAAAACTTTCAAGTCATCACCAATCCATCGACAAGTCATAGCTCGACTGGACAATCCCTCAAGAATACTTCAAGCATCATGCCTTCAGATACAGTTGGAAAGGTAAATGAAGCCCTTGTCTCTTTCTGGATACAGCGCCAATTCACTGACATCAACCTGAGTAGACGATTACCTGTAAAGTGTGTAAAACTCTGGTTGCATCATGCAGATGGTAAACTAATTCAGGGCGCACAGGCAGCCGTCGCATGGGAAGCTGGCAAAGATTTGTCCATTGAAGAGATTGAGGTTGAACCACCTAAAGCACACGAGGTCCGGATAGAAATCTACTATACCGGAGTTTGTCATACAGGTTGGTTACGGAACCGGCGGAGGAGGCAATGCTAAGCTAAATGACTGTAGATGCGTATACACTATCAGGCAAAGATCCAGAGGGAGCCTTCCCCATCGTACTTGGCCATGAGGGCGCAGGCATTGTCGAATCAGTTGGCGAAGGGGTAACAACAGTTAAGCCTGGAGACCATGTCGTGGCGCTATAGTATAGTCCACCTTTGGCCGTCAGGTCTCCTCCAGTGCTGATTGTTACTGTATAGCACCCCTGAATGCGGCGAGTGTAAATTTTGCAAATCGGGCAAAACCAACCTCTGCGGCAAAATCCGAGCGACCCAGGGTAAAGGCGTAATGTCTGATGGCACCTCTCGCTTCCGTTGCAAAGGTAGAGATCTTATGCATTTTATGGGCACATCGACCTTTTCCCAGTACACGGTCGTCGCGGATATCTCTGTCGTAGCGATCACGCCAAAAGCCGCAATGGACCGGACTTGCTTGCTGGGTTGTGGAATTACTACTGGCTACGGTGCTGCTGTGGTGACTGCGAATGTGGAGAAAGGATCGACTGTTGCGGTTTTTGGAGCGGGCTGCGTGGGGCTGTCGGTCATTCAAGGTGCTGTGAAGAACGGTGCTGGAAAGATTATCGTTGTGGATGTCAACGACGGAAAGGAGGCTTGGGGAAAGAAATTCGGCGCCACGGATTTCGTTAATCCGACGAAGCTGGGAGGGAAAAGCATACAGGAGCAGCTAGTGGAGATGACGGACGGAGGATGCGACTACACTTTTGACTGCACAGGCAATGTGGGCGTTATGAGAGCGGCCTTGGAGGCATGTCATAAGGGGTGGGGCCAGAGTATTGTTATCGGGGTGGCAGCAGCTGGACAGGAAATTAGCACAAGACGTAAGCTATTCAAATTGTTTATTCTAGGAGTTCTATTTGGCAAGAGGATGAAGCACAGGAATCCTGAATATATAACACGGATAAAGAACATCAGATCCGTCGCTAACAATCCCTTCTCACAGCGTTCCAATTAGTCACCGGCCGTGTCTGGAAAGGTTGCGCATTCGGCGGCATCAAAGGCCGTAGCCAGCTCCCAGACCTCGTGGACGATTATATGACTGGGAAACTCAAGGTGGACGAATTCATCACGCACAGGCAGCCTTTGGATAAGATCAACTCCGCTTTTGCGGATATGAAGGCTGGCGATTGCATAAGGTGTGTCGTAGATATGCACAAGGCATGACTGCAAGGAAGATGGAGCAGGTTGTAAGATTGTGCATGTCACCGTAGGTCTTGTAAATATTCATAATGCTCAGGAATAATTGAAGAAATTGTGAAGATAAATTCCAACACATAGGATCACTCTGCGAGAACTCCGGCAAGGAGAATCACGCCCTTAGAGTCTTCAAGCAATCCCTGCCGCACAACTTCAGCTTCGGATCATCGTCTTTGAAGGTACCAGATAATATTCGTGAACGGTTGTTGAATCTTGAATCTTGAATAAATGGTGAAAACAGTTATCAAGTTAGCTAAGCGGACCGACCCCCAGCGTGCAGGGCCAGGCCTTTCCACCATGTGCTAGCTCGCTGGGCCCTTGCAGAGGCGCTTATGCAGCTTTTCACAACTGTTGCACAACCACTTTGCGTAGAGGCATCTGGTTGGTTCAAGGATTCAAGGCATGCGACAAAGCGACCGAGACTCGTGCTCTAAATTATTGAACCTTTCCGGATCTGCTTAACCTGGTGAACAACTACGACACCGCCACCATTCATCACTTTGCTGACTTTGTGACGTTGGCCTTCCACTTGCATCAGTCAACATTCTGAAGATTACCGACTTGGCGATTTCTACTGCCTATTTCTAGCTCAAACTCTCCACTCTCCTCCAAATTCTACATCCATCTACCATCCACAGGCCCGTCCAAGCTCTCTCACTCATCATGCGAACATCAAGATCTTCATCAGATGCTTCCACACACTCCCTACCGGAGTCTGGAGAATCCTACCAGATCTTCGTCAAGCTCCTTTCCGGAGAAAGTACAACGTCACCCCCTTTGCCTCTTGTGAAGACTGATGCTAATCCGCCTGCAGTTATCCCTCTCAGCATCCCCTCCTCAACAACAATCACCACCCTCAGACAACTCCTTTCCCTGCGCACCTCCGTTCCTCCATCCGACCTCCGTCTTGTGCACGCTGGGAAGCACCTGACCACCTCTCCGAACACGTCGTCGACTTTGTCCTCGCTCAACATTGCGCCTTCCTCTACCATCCACCTCACACTACCTATACGTGGTGGCATGCCGCCTAAGAAGGTCCGATGTACCCATAAAGATTGCAAAGAAGCTGCGCAACGCATAGTTGGGGACTGCAGTTTCTGTAATGGGCACTACTGTGGGAAGCATCGAATGTTGGAGGATCACAAATGCAGTGGGTTGGAGGACTGTAAGAAGGAGAGCCATGATCGGAATGCGGATAAGTTGAATTCTGAGAGGACAATGGTCGTAAAGGGCATCTAGGAGAATTCCTTTCGAACCTGTGGATGGCGATGTGGGTGGTTTCCGAGAACACTGAATCGATATTTGCGTGCGCCTGCTGCGTCCTGTCCTAAACATCTTACTTTTAATGCTCAGAATTAGCGGTGGTGTTTTTTGATGGCATGTATCTTCACTATCCACTGTTATTCTGCTTTTCATTCTAGAGAAACCGAACAAATACCTAAAACCATCGGGGTTGGGAAACATTGCGCCATATGACTACGGAGTGTAAAGATTTTAGAAGACACAGTAGACACTAAATTATATCACAGCCGAGAACAGCAATTAATTTTTTTGGTACCATATATGAGATTGGGACGCTTCAGAGATTTCTATTCCAGTCTTATTGGTCCAGGATTCATATACTGATAGAGCCTGTCAAGGTCTGATATCGGAAGTGCATTCCCTACGTCTCTTCATTGATCCCTTTGTACAGAATGTAGTGACCCATTGCTAGGAAATCAACTAGTCAAGATTGCTCACAACTTGTAGAATATATGTTGTTCCGTAACATTAATAGATTGTGAAATTCGATGTAAGCAGGAATCAAAGCTGACTAAGCATCAGCCTTAGAAGTTTCGATGTCAATCACCATTTACAAGCTCACAGATCATTCGACAATGGCTCTGCCACCATGACCACCCCATCTCCTCCTCCGCGGAAGCTGGTTCCCACCTCGCAACCCATTTCTCTCCTCCTCACCACGGAGGCCAATGTCTATACCCATGTCCATCCCTTCCTCATCCTGATCCTCTACTATATCCGCTTCCCATCCCTTGTGGCTTCTCCAGTCCCAACTCTTCTTTCCTCTCTTATACCGCTTTCGATCCTTCAAATTACCTACACTGTGCTGTGTCTGCCACCAACAGCAAATGGCTCTAGGTCGGCAAGTACGCCGTCGAAGAAGGTGAAGAGCAAGCGAGGGACCGCCGCGAAAAGCCATGTGGGAATCGGGGATAAGATTGTGGTAAGTAACCCTTTCACCATTGACCATGAGGAGCTAACCAAATATTGTCACAACCCAACAGCCTTCGCTTCTATCCCTTGCCCTAACCATTACTCTCGTCGCACCGCTCTTTACAGTTCTTCTGATCCTATTCGGCGCCCCTCTGACCACTCACCTACCACATACGGCGCTCTGCGCTACTCATATGGCATTACTCTCTCTTACTCCACTGTTCTACGTGTACGGAGTGGATGGGAGGATGTGGAGGGAGATCTTAAGCGCTAGTTTGCCGTTTGATGAGGTTTGGGGTGGTTGCATAGGGGGGATTTTGGGGGCATGGCTGGGAGCAGTGCCGATACCATTAGATTGGTAAGTTGGAGATCTTTTTCCCGTCATCGCGAAGGTGGGATGTTGGGGAAGTGCTAGGGCCAAGGATGGAGCCGGGATAAAGGGCAGAATTGCAAGCAGCTTGGGCTAATGTTCATTTAGGGACCGTGAATGGCAAAAGTGGCCCGTAACGATTGTCACAGGGTCGTATCTGGGTTATGCTGTGGGGAGGCTTGCGGGGGCATACCTCTTACGAGGAAAGAGGATCCAATTTGATTGAGTACAGTTTACATGAAAGCTTATTGAGATACCCTGAAAGTCCGGTAGCGCAAAGATACGAATACCTGAAAAGCTTCAGAGCGGTATTTCTTCCGTTAACAATGACCGAGATTGAAGGGGATACCATCTCGTTCAAGAAACCCAGGCCCGCGCTTCCACCTCGATCTTATCTTTGGTCCCTCTTCAGAAGTCTGCGTTCAGGAATGTTCACGTCTAAAGGACTCTTTTTCTCTAGGTCAGTCAGGTTCTAATAGCGCCATCATGTTACCGCGACCGGGATACCACATGGGTATTCAAAAGGCTTGAGGGAAATGCTACCTCATGCAAGGTTGTTATAAAATTGGTATGAACCATATCTCTTTTATTTTCTCTAGTTTTCTAGACCTGGATTGCTCTGATATATTTTGGCGGGAAGATGACACAAAAGCACCTTCCCTTCCGTATCCCACAGCCAGCCTCGCTCAAACACCTAGGCATTGAACTATCGCGCTAGAATCAGGGCCTACGCCATACCCAGAATCGGACGAAACCGATTAGGAACGACTGTCCCTCTCCTCGGCCATCGACTTTGTCTCCAACTCCCTCAATCTCACACGCCCCTGCAAACGCATCCTCTTCATGCTCCCCCAAATCTCCCATGGCCGATACAAAACTTACAAAACCCTCCAAGAGCACATCTCCGCCGCCTGGCACATGACATCCATACGCACATCTAGCCATCCATCCAGATGAAACCCTACCAGGTATCTCCCGTGCCACTGGGTCGTAGCCAGTAATGGAGGAATTGGGAAGTACAGCGTTGATTGGGGGAATCATGGTTTTAGGCTGGAGGAGCGGCGCTTGAGCGGCGGAGGAGTGATTGGGGTGTGGGGGGATAGAGGAAGATATTTACTAAGTTCTAGGGAATGGGTGTGCTCCCCTGAGGACAGTATGAAAGCAGGTCAAGGCGGGCAAAGACCCACATGCAACTGATTTCTACAGTAAGTCGATCACCTGGTGAGCCACCAGAAGGGGCTGAATAATAATAAACTATTTCCGATAGGCATGTTAACGATCCTGTTTAAGTGATAGTTTGAGTACGGAAATTGAGGAACGATCAGTTCCACGTATCTTGTTGCTCACCTTTCCTTATCGTTCAAGTCTTGTGTCGAACTTGAGGCAATTGTTGTGCTGTTTAAGGGCACGGTGTGTCTGTTTGTCCAGTTGAATGATATAGATAAAGACCATTGGTTGTTTACTGACTTTCTACACCATGTGATGCACCGATTGTATAATCTCAACACTGCCATATCCTCGAAGTATCGCGGGGACCTATTCTTATTGGCAGAAGGCCAGAGTATAATTTTCTTCTCGGTGATGTTCGTTGTGCTTCGACCAAGTAGGTTGCTGCAACGAAAGAGAAATGATTATGACATCTCATGTCGCGGATTGCACGTCAAGAGCCATCACCCCCAACCTCTGCAGTTTCATGACCGGTTCGCCTCCAATGGAAGCGCTAACACGACCACGCTGTCCTATCATTCTATCCGACGGACGGCATGATGATGGCGCAAGCCCTGGACGCCTTTTCCGCGCACTTCATCGCAGATTGCAAGATTGCAGGATTGTTACGGGTACATGTCGGCACCCTTTCGGACGCTGGGTTACTACCTTACTCTCCATCATCCATGATATATCACAATACGTGGGATGCATACATGAATGTATGCAGCTTCAGCGCGCTCTGAAGACGGTGCATCACAGTAATATTAGGCCCAGGTCGTATCTTAAGTTGCGACTGGCATAACTCTCAAACAGGTTGATGTTGGAGATGGGGGGTTGCGTTTGGGGAGGTCTGATGGTCGGCATGTTTGAGAATTGCATCATTATGCATCCTCTAATCCAAGTCCGGCAGCCCACACGTTTTGGTTGTTCCAAAAGTGGACGTTTTGGCTGCAGGCTTGTTGCTTCATTGGCTTGTTGTTAGTCGCCCCCATGAGCGTTGCTCTCGACGTGATTCGCTGAGAGCATCAGCGCTAATGGGAGCTATCGGATATCCCTCGATCCGGCATCGTGGGCTAAAAAGCGCATGTACGACTACGTACATCGTTGCTGCCGCGAGCGGGTTTTTCTGTGAAGCTGATGCTGTCCATACCTTAATGTTACTTAATACCACCCCTATACTATACCACTATTCTCTTCCCGTCGCATGAAGCCGGCCTTCTGCTGCTACATATCACTTCCCTTGTGAAGCTATAGATTGACAGTGCCCTTGCATCGACTCGTCCCTACTGTAGTACTCCTGTTCTTTACTGATCTCTCCGCCAAGACTCCCCGTTGTTGCCTGAAGCAATACATATACAAGATACACAAGCGCATCTGCTATGGAGCTCGTAGCTAAGAACCCCGTAGTGCAGAAGTATGCACCGCCATTCCTGCTGAACAGCAAACTATACGATATCCTTGCAGAGCAACCTTTGCTAGAACGAGATGTTGCCATCCCTCTCCGTACGAGTAACCGCAAATGCCTCTCTCTCTTCATGGCGCTGACCGGAGCCATCTAGCAGGCTGGACGTTTGCTAGGAAAAGACCAAATGGCGGTAAACTACCGCAGTCAATCGCTCATCGAGGGTATAAAGCCAAGCATCCCGAAAACACCATGGGCGCATTCAAAGGTGCAGTGGATGTGGGAGCGAATGCAATAGAAACGGACATTCATCTGTCAAAGGACGGCGTTGTGGTTCTATCCCATGTGGGTAGAATAAAAGGCACAAGTTTGACAACGCCTAATCTAGAGATGTGTTAGGATGCTACGCTCGAGAGATGTTTTGGCAAGGACGAGAAGATAATAGACTGTGATTGGGACTACCTGAGCCAACAACGAACACTAAAGGCTCCTCATGAATCGATGCCGAAATTAAAAGACCTTTTGGAATACCTGGCCTCGCCTGGGCTGGAAAGTACATGGGTTCTATTAGATATAAAAGTACGTATGCCAAATCCGAGACCCAGAGCGTTTGTTCTGATACTACCTCAGCTCGACAACAACGCCGATGATGTTATGCGCCTAATCGTCGAAACAATTGACCATGTCCGTCCTCATCCAAACAAACCGTGGAACCAACGCGTCGTCCTCGGCATCTGGGCTGTACGTGAACTCCCTCCCTGTCCAAGCTTCACCCCTAACGTTCCACAGGCGAAATACGTCCCCCTCTGCAATACCCACCTCCCCACCTTCCCAATCTGCTACATCGGCTTCTCCATCCCCTACGCCCGCCAATTTTTACACACCCCCAACATCTCCTTCAACCTCTTCCAGAAAACCCTCATGGGCCCCATCATCGGCTCCAAATTCCTCCGTGACGCAAAAGCCCTCGGCCGTCCTATATTTATGTGGACTGTCAACGACGAGTCCTTGATGAAATGGAGTATATCCAGAGGGGCAGACGGCGTTATTACAGATGATCCGAAGAGGTTTCTAGAGGTGTGTGATGCGTGGGAGCGTGGGGATAGGCAGATCCGGATTGGGTGGAGATTGTGGTTGGAGATTATTTGGTTCAATATTATGGTGCTGCTATTTGGGGGGATTCTTTGGTGGAAGTATGGGGGGATGAAAAGTAAGGGGCCGGTGAGGATACCGATGGGGGTTAAGGCGGAGGGGGGGATGTAAGGTGGGTGGGTGGGTGTGAGATTGGGGTGAAAGTGCGAATAGAGATGATATGCGGAACGAGAAAACAAGTTCTGCGATGCACCATTGGCCCCTGAACACCACGACCACGGACTCGCCACGTCTCCTTCCTCCCCAATACCGACTCGTCTACGTATCAATTCCCGCCCTACCTAGTCATCACATCTTTCTTTCTTTCCCCCTCTCCCCCATCTCAATCAGTCTCCCTCTCATCTCCCCCCCTACCTTTCTTTTCTTTCCAGATCAAACCCTCCTCCCTTCCTTCCTCCCTTCCTTCCTCCCTTCCTCCCTTCATCCTCATCATTATCCTCATCCGTTAAACACTGATGAATAAATTTCCCCCTCTTTTTTTAAACTCTAGGTTCTGGAAAACGGGTTTGATCGAAAGTTGGGATTTGAGGAGGGGGGGGGGAGATAGTAAGGGGGTGTGGGGGGGATGGAAGGGAGTGATAAGGGGGGGAATTGTGTGTGTAGTGGGGGGTGGAAGGGGATGGAAGGGAGGGGGACGGTGGGGGTTGAGGAGGAGGAAGGGGGGGGGGAGGGGTAGGCTGGGTCCGCCTTGTAGATTTGATTTGATTTGTTCTTCTTCTTCTTCTTCTTCTTCTTCTTCTTCTTCTTCTTCTTCTTCTTCTTATCATTCTCCTCCTCCTCCTCCTCCTCCTCCTCCTCCTCCTCTTCCTCTCCTTTTCCTCTTAGCTTTTTCCTTTCATGGAACTATCACACACCCCCATCTACGCTCCCGTTCACATTTCTTCTTCTTTCTATCCTTGCTCTCTCGACCATCTCTGTTCTTCCACTCCCCTCGTCATTTCCGCGCCATCTTCGTTCCGTTCTCCCCTGAATCATCTCGGCGAGAACGGGGTCAGTGAATTGAGTACTAAAGTTTGATTTTGTGACATGTGTTTACTGAAAGCTTGAAGTTCTTTCTCTGCTGTCAGCGCTACTGGTGCTGATGAAGCATATTGGTATGGAAATTTCTTCATACAAGTCCTACTCTGCCATTTTTTAGGCTAAAACCCGGGTATCTCCCAGCCATGAATTTCCGAGCGTCTGATGGGTATACGTACAGTGATCCGGAAATGTTTCCCATCTCCCATCTCCCACTACTACTCACCTCCTCCTATATCTTCTTCAATTTGAACCCCACCTGCAGCACCCTCGCAACGACAAATAGCGATGCGCCGCCAAACATCGTCACCCCGCAGAATATCTGCAGATAAAGATACTTCCCCTGATCCCTCGTCACTAGCGCGCCAGCAATCGGACTCCCAAGTAGTCCAGCGACGGAGATGATACAAAAAGTAGTGCCGCTCCTGACGCCGATTTGGCGAATGTCGGAGATTTGCGCGATCAGGGCGGGCACCATGGAGACAAAGGCGCCGGAGGAGAAGCCGTAGAGGGCGGCGAAGATAATGATGGGGGCGTTGCTGTGGGACGGTAACCAGAGGGCGAGGACGATGATGCAAGAGAAGAAAGTGGTGAAGAGCATGACATTGTAGCGGCCAAAGCGGTCACCGGCCTGGGGAATCAGCTCAAGTCAGCATTTGCATTTTTCGTACTTCGAAAAGAGCGCTTCTCTTACCCAGCCGGGAATTATGCGTCCGAATATGCTTTGCTGCATGTCAGCACTGGATCTTTAAGCATTGTGGGGCGTTGGGTGTTACCTAGCAGCGTTGAGGATAGCTAAAAGGTAGTTGGCTAATCCTGTAGACATACCCTCGGCTTGCGCCTGGAGAATGATAAAGTTGAAGGGTAGGAAGGTGCCGAAAAAGAACAAGAAGCTTGCCAGGGCGGTGGCAAGGAATGGGGGTTCTCTGAGTGGTCTAACGAATTCCATGATGATAAAGGGGCTCGGTCGAGTTTCGAGACGGGACTTGACTGTTAGGTTGGCGATGATCATGAGGCCGAGGATCATAAAGGCGGCGGTCCGCATGGACCAAGCGAAGCCTATCTGGGGAATGAGGCGGTCGATCATTATGCTGAGGAATGGTTGGTATCCGTTGCTGCGAACTGTTGTAGAGAACAAGGAGTGGAGAAAGAGGACTCACGGCAGGATAACTCCCCCCAGCGATGACCCCGAAGTCACAATCCCAAAAGCCAGCGCCCTCCTTCTGAAAAACCATGTTGCAACTGAATTGTTCGCTGCGAAGAAGATCGCACTCGCGCCCACGGCACTGCAAATCCCCTGTGCTAGCAGGAATTGATAATACTGAGTCGACAACGACACCATCATCAACCCAAACACATGAAAGAAAGTGCCCCCCAGTAACAAGTATCTCGGCCCATAATTATCAAACATTTTCCCTAAAAATGTGCCTCCCAAGAACATCATGAATATCTCCAGCGAAGGGATCCAGGCGACCGTGCTGGGCGAGTAGCTCTTCAACTGATGCATCTGATAATAGTCCTGGAAGATACCCACGCAATTGATCCAGCCGAAACTGCAGAAGAGGCAGCACCATCCTCCCAGCGCCACGGTCCACGCTTCGAGACCTCCATCAGGAAAATCAGCGGGGTTGACGCCTCCAACGACAGGTGCTTTCTCGTTCTCGGATTGGGCTTCCCGTTCGATGTCGGCGTCGGCGATGCCTTGGGATTCAGGTAAGATGGTGGCTTCGGTTTTGTGGTGTTCTGGGTTCATCGAGTGTCTTGGCGAAGCGTAGTGTGACAGGGGTGTTAAGTTGGGGTTGAAGGACTGTTCCATGCCATGCTCGAGGCTCTTGTCTTCGGCAACAAGTGAGGTATCTGAGGAGCCCACATGTGAAGCCATTGTCTTGGAGGTCTTCGTCTGGCTCTATGTATGTGTCCAGCTGGGCGGGTTTTCGCAGGGCTGGTGCAGTAACCAGGGAGCTGGAAATCTCTGTAAGAAACCGTGTACGGAAGTATGGCTGCATGGTTGCAGCCTTCCGACTCCGGATCCGACGGCAATTGATTATTAATGCCCATTACAGGCTGGAAGTGGGATGGCCATTCAGACGGACTTATGGGTAGGGCTTACGATCGGGACCAAGATGATCAGTACTAAGGTATGTACGAGTGAGTACCTTATACTGCGTACTGACGTTCTTTACTTGTATGATACCGAGAGTATCTAAGTAATCCCAGCTTCCTGGTTTGGGCCATGCGCGCCCAATTTCTATGGACCTTGCCCGCCGTCCCGCCGTCCCGCTGTCCCGCGCTCGCCTATCCTAGAGCGAACGAGGGGAAGCTTGTTTTCCTTTTCGTGCAAACGTTTGATAACATCCACCCAAGATAAAAATGGCCCTTAGGAGGTAAGTAGGTAGTATATAAGCCTGCTGCAGATGCTTTAAAATCCAACATGGGAACGAGCGGCAAAGTATTGGTAGTATTAGGCTATGGATGGAAAGGGTCATGTAGAGTAGCAATACCTGTTGCATTGAGCGATACACCTTACTTCACTACCAGGAGGTTATGGTTTCTACTGCGTTCTGACGAGGCCGATCGCGAATCGTGGGTGATTACGGAAAAATTCCGAATGCTGACCTAGCAACCTATCGAGGAAAACGCAAGAGACATCATCAGAAGAAACGATCAAATCATTGTATCAAGGCCGAAGATCGAGGTCTCTGAACTCTGTTGATATCTCGCTCGAGTTCAGACGGCACTTGCGGTCAGACAGATAAAGGACAAATTCCAATTTGAAGGATCGTGGTTGGCTGAGATACCCGAATGAAACCGATGCTCAAGGGAGGCAACCAAGGCTTTTAAGCACGCCTTTCCGTTGCCACCACAAAGCTATGCGGCTCCCAGAGGACCTAATCTCTCGAGTAGCGAAGCACCGACGCTCTTCGTTTGTCTTCTTCGAAGACGTACTACTAATGTCTAGGACACCAACATATAAACCATTCACATGAATGAGGTATGCGTCATGCTGATCATATCAAAAAAACCAACCAGACAACTCTCTCGTCCCACGAAAAGCCACCATATCTGCATGCATGTAAGTAGTAAGGAAGATATGGCGACTTTGAGATGAAGACAAGGTATTGATGTTGTCGAGTGTAGAGGGAGAATTCTCGATGGAGATTGAGATGTAGATTTGGAAATGGAAATGAAAATGGAAGCAAGTCTTGGGGTTTACTAATTCCCGGAGTGTTTCTGAAGATCGATAGATCCAAGTCGAATGGCGGGATACAGAACACGGTAAGTGGAAATTTGTGATCCGCACATGATGGCAGGGAGTTTAAACTTATAAGCAATGCACCCACCCCACGATCTCCACCTTCGTCCATCAAGGACAAAGCGGTGAAGCACTTCCAGACCTCTCACCGTTTCAAGGCAAAGAAATCTGCGAGTATTGATACTAATGAATGTTGAGTCGTTAAAGATGACCATGCATCTTGGTATTTATTTCTATGAGCAAGATGGTATAGATATGGATGTATAAGTAGATAAGTATGTTTTGTTGAATCGCTCTAATCGCATGTATAAATTCTACGACCAGGATATCCTGCAAAGCTTGTCAGCGAGCCTCACTCGAATCCAATTTGGAGATTAGGTTGCTCAGGAGCGACCGGGGACTTACGCAAGCATGATACCCGCCCCCAGAGCCATTGCGGCGAATTGCATCATAGTCTTCCTCATTTCTTCACTTTTGTTCGGTCCTGTCTCCAGAAGCTCTGGGATCACTGCCACGGTACCGACATATAGGAATGTCCCAGCGGTGAATGGCAACAGCATATCTCCCCAGCCCAGGCCTGTCCCCGCAAGCCCTGTATCTCGTACTCCGCTTTTTGAGTCTTTGGGTGATGTCTTACCTAATTCTTGGACAGCGATACCCAAGCAGGTGCCCAAGAATGCTCCAAGAGCGGTGACAAATTGTGCGGACATGGCTGCTTTCTTTGAGAAGCCAGATTGAATCAGTAGTGCAAAGTCACCAACTTCGTGGGGGATTTCGTGGAAGAACACGGCGACAGTGGTGGTGGCGCCAAGGGTTGGGGAAGCATAGAAAGATGAGGACAGAGCGAGGCCATCGGTGATGTTGTGCGTGAAGTCGGCGATGAGGTTCAAGTAAGCGGAGAGACGGATAGATTGAGAGGCTTCTTTGCCTGTTACTTTCGTTCCAGACCTCTCCAGTGCTTGACCAGACTCCCATTCTTGCAGATCCATAGCCTTGCCCCGTGGTCGAATCCCTTTGACAGTGAAATTCTTATCCGACCCCTCGGGACCTGGGTAGAATTGCGGCTCGGCATCTGGGAATACAACGCTGACACGCTTGATCAATTCTGGAGCGGGAAGAAGTGTACTGGGTGTCGTTCTATACTCGTTAAAGCAAGCTTCGTAAGCTCGATAGAAAGCCATTTGTGTTATCTCGCTGTCGGCATCCTCTTCGAATACAGCTCTAAGCCAAATGCTTGAACGACGCGGTTCATCGTGTCCCTGGAATTTAAGGAGAAGATCGTTGTCAACGCTGGGAACGTTCGAAGCTAAATTTACCAAGCCTTTGAAAGGAACAGATTTGCGATTTTTCAGCTCGCTTGTCGTAATCGCCGAGTCCACGCCGCTTGCCGTCGCAGCAGCCTCCTTCTCGCTTTCGGACCCATTGTTTTTATGCGCATGGCTATGGTCATGACCACCTTGCCCACCAGTCGCTATCCTAAGGCCTTTGTCCATAGCGACAAAGGCGAGGAAACCTACCATGATGGCTACGCCCAGGAGAAGGTTCTTGTTCGGCTGGACAAGAATAAATCGGGCATGATCAGGGGCGTCTTCTCCGAGGAAGATTTCAGGAAGGAGGTGGAATAGAGTGTCCCCTAGTAAACCTCCAACGGCGAAAGCAACCATGACCGAAAGGGAAGAGGGATCGATGTTAGGAGGGCATAGGGCAAGAAGAAAATCTAATTCACATTTAGCACAGGGTATTGTCTCTCCGTTGGACCTGTACTACTAACTAGGAGGACCTGAAATATATAGAGTAGCGAGGAGGGCATTGACAGCAGGGCTAGCAGGGAAAAGCACCGCAAAGATCCTCGATGTCAATCCCGAAGTTTGAGGATTCGTGTCAATTCGATGTCGGTTGAGATTTTGAACGATGGGGCATTGCTTGTACGAGTTAGTGGCTAGGACTCCGATCTAAATAACGTGTGAAATACATACCTGAAGCGCGTGCTCTATTTCAGAAGCACTCATCTGCGCTACATCATACGGACTTTGTGATTTGGCAGAGACTTGATGCACAAGTCCAATCACCAACGCCATTAAGCACAGCCGTAGCCACTTTGGTATTGTCAATATCATTGCCATCGTCGTTAAATGCTGCTAGACAGCAGTCTTGACGTTGCGTTTCGATACCAGACAGCCCTTGTCATCGGCTCAGGGGTCGATAACAAGCGGCCGTGCTCGGGACGGGAACTACTGCAGCTCTTGACCTCTCTTGGCAACCAGAAAAGTTACACACCCCACCTCGGCCAAATTCAAGGTGCAATCCACACTCAACTTATACCTCAGCTTTTACTTCCAGTGTCAAAATTAGAATCAACGATGGGCCGTGTCCTACAGAAGAAGAAGAACAGATCTTCTCTCCCGAAAGTAAAGCAAAAGCCCAAGTCCAAGCATCTAAATATCAAAAGCAACCCAATCGTCGCCGCAAATTGGTAAGCCCCCCATTCCGTTCCCTCTCCCACCCGATCGAGCGCTCATATCGAACCCGAACCTTCCCCCCAACCTTGCTTACTCTCGCACAGGTCTCAAAACCTCACCCTCTCCCAAAACTACCTCCGCCTCGGCCTAACCTCCAAACTCAATTCCCGCGCCGGCGGCACAGAATCCAAATCTCAACCCTCCTCTGCCTCCACCGCACAAAACCAGGCAAACCTAGACCCGCTCGCCATCGTCTCTTCCCGCACTCCCAAGACATTCACGCCTACCACCGCGAAAATAACCCGCGACCCGGAAACGGGCGCTATCTTGCGTGTTGAGCATTCCCAGTCGGGACGGAATGCTAAGCCGAATCCGCTCGATGATCCTATGAACGAGATATCTGACGACGGAGACGACGGCGACACGAATGGCTATACTAGAAATCAAACACAAGGTGGGAACGGAGGAATCGTTCCCCAGCTCGAACTTGCAGCGGCGCAAGGAGGCAAGAAATCGCGGCCGAGGATACAGAGTCAGGGCGAGCAAGAGTGGATCGAGCGGTTAGTGGCGAAGTGGGGGAATGATTATAGGGCGATGAATGGGGACAGGAGATTGAATCCTCAGCAGCAGAGTGAAGGCGATTTACGCAAGAGGGTTAAGAAATGGAAGGAGGGGAAGGGGGAGGTGGCGATATAGCGAAGAATAATTGAAATGAAAGGCATTCAACAATCATTAATATTTCATTTGTTATGGGCTAATCGTCTAATTCATAATGGCGGTCTTCCGTTCAACACCCGGCATGGCCGTTCTTCTCACCATCCTAATCCACCTTCGCCTTCTCCACTCGCCGATCCTACTCGTCCCGCTGCCCTCCTCCCAATCTCGCACCTTAACCCCCTTCCCCTTTCCTGTCAACCTCCCACCCCCCTGCTCATCCCCCATGTCTTCACCCAGCAGATCCCCCACCCACCTCTCACCTTCAATACCGACCTCCACGCCCTGCACCATCCTTTCTTCTACCCACTCCCGACTGTTCAAGTCCAACACCCACTTCTTGTCGCCCCACTCCCAGCCCCGCGGTGCAGCGACATCCTCAAAATAGGGTGTGCCCTTCGGCCTATCTCCGGAGATGCGTTGCGGGGACAGCGGATCATACGGCGAAGAACTGAAGATCCAGGGTTCCCATTCCCCGTATATCCCGCCCTTCCTGCGCTGCAGCTCGAAGATCTCCACTTCCCGCGTCTCGGCCGGGGTATCGAGGATGATGTCTTGCGAGATCCAGCTATCGAGCCAGCTCTGCACTGTGCGCTCATGTGGTTTTAGGTGCTCCTTGTGGGTAGCTAGGATTAGCTGTTGGACTTTGGGGTGCCCGAGCGCGATGCCAGTCCAGCAGGTGGAGAGGGATATGAAGCGCCAGGGGAGCAGACGAGAAGTTATGAAGAGACTGCAAGATGCGATGAAGAGGCAGAAGAAAAGGGTCGACGAGAGCGGTTCATTCGAGAAATTTGTGAGCGGAGTCACGATCTTGAGAATCGAATCATGGACGGTACTGAAGTCATCCATGCTGTTTTGCAGGTCCCGCATGTTGCGGAAGAAATCCTTGGACATTTCGGCAGCGGGTTTGACAATGCGGGGAGGCGCGAGTGGTGGGCCGTTCATGGAGTAAGTCGGTGTTTGGGAGACCGCCGGAGGCGGAGGGGGATGACGGACGAGGAATGCTGGGACCATGACGAAGAGAAGGGCGAGGGCTACGGGGATGACTGCGAGAAGGTAGGGGTCGAGGCAGACAAAGGTGCAGACGGCCAGAAGAGAGAGGGTGTGGGAAGGAATTTTCCAGGAAAGGAGACGAATGAGGCGGGTCTGGGCGACGAACAGAATCCCACATCTACCGACATGATCAATTAGCGAATGCCACAGGTGCAAAGTGGCCCAAGAGCAATATACCTTGCATTGAATCGACGAAAATTGTTAGTCATTAAAGGAAGGCTGAACCCAGGCCGGTCGATGTATTTTGAAGAGCGCTTGTCTTGGATGGAATCCCCATTATCGTCCAAATCCTCTATTGGTATGACTTGCTGTAGCAGCCTGCGACGTCGACACTTAGCACGCCAGGTCTTGAAAGTAGACTTTGTAATGTTCATGGCTCACTTGGTAAAGAGACGGTCCTGGATTGAGTGCCCAGGCTCGTTCTTGTTGTGAGCAACATCATGAAGTTTATCCTTGAGTTTTGAACCCCCAATCGAGTTCATCAGCTTATCGCGTTTTCGCTCGGTGTCAGGTGCGTTGTCGTTTGCTGCTGCCTCGTTGCTTGTGACAGCGATGACGGGGATAGGCTCCTCTCGACTCACGAAAGCCTGTGCTGTGCTTTCTTCCATGATGAAACACTCGCCATCAAAACAAGATGAGTCCGCAAGGGTGCGATGTCCAATTAATGTTGGTTAAACGTGGTGCTACTCAGAGTACCATGTTTCTTAAACTCTTTACTCATTTTCATGGTCGACGGGTCCCCACTTTCGCTCAGTTCTAAGATAGGAGCATTTGTTTCTCCGAGCACCGATGGTATCATATTTACCTTTGCCAGCTAGGATTAAAATACTGGCTTGAGAATATCAAAATACATCATGGAGCGTTTTCTATTTGTTGAAAAGAAATGCGCGTGCTTTTGCGTCGCGCAGGTGCAAGGCCTTTGCATTTTCAATCCCCCCGAGTCTGGGGTGTCGTGGTCCATCATACTTGCTTTCTTCAGCGAGTGCGTGGTGTGCGGACAAGCCATGGCCAGGCGAATACGCAACGATTACAAGATCAACGACAGTTGGTCGAATATTTCCAACCCCCTGAAAAGCCGTGGGAGTATTACACCTACACTGCATTGTCCGAGGAAACCTCGATGATTCGTTTGGTGGAGCTCTTTCCAGGAGAAACAACTGACCAGATCCGTTGCCATATTCACCATATGGATCTTGATAATTTGCCAAGGTCCCCATCCAATTCGTTCCAACGCATAACGTATGAAGCGCTCTCTTATACTTGGGACAGTCAGATCTTCTATCAATTTGTCTGGTGTGATGACAAGGTCTTGCCCATTACCCAAAACCTCTTCAATGCTCTCAAAAGAATACGTCAACCGGGCTCGAGCACTTTGCTTTGGATCGATGCAATTTGCATTAACCAGACAAACATAGCTGAACGGAATAATCAAATAGGTCTCATGAGGCAGATATTCAACCGTGCAAGCCAGGTCGTTGCTTGGCTTGGTGGAGAGGACCCTGACACGAAAAGTGCATTTGCTCTTGTTGAGAAGATTAGCGCTGCAACGACGAGTGTGACCCCAGAAGCAATTCGTGACAATTTCTGGACCCCTCGCTTTATGGAAAGCATGGGATTGCCTCAGTTGCCAAGTACACAATGGTACACTTTATCTAAGCTCTTTGGACGACCCTACTTCAAAAGGATATGGGTCGTTCAGGAATTGGTGGTTGCAACCAACGTGATTGCTAGATATGGTAGTCTAACAATTCGTTGGGAGCACATCGACCATGTTGGCCGACTGCTCCTGGCGACTGGTTGGAGACAAGCCTTCAATATCCGGTCGAGGACGTCTCCAAGAGCCCCAGTCTTTCAGAAAACGATTAGCAACATCAAGCGAAGCTTCTCGGAGCTTCAAGGAGGCCGTGGCATGTCATTAGGTCTACTTCTTTGTGTCACTCGGCGATTCCTCGCCACAGACCCAAGGGATAAAGTCGTAGCGTTGGTCGGGCTGGCAAACAATGTAACCGCCCAAAATGCACAACCAATATTACCTAACTATCTGAAGTCTACAGTGAATGTGTACACAGACGTTACGGGGTTTTCAGTCGTACAGGAACGCTCACTGACTTTGCTGTCCGCTGTTGAAGATGTTTCCGACCGGCATATTGCTAATCTCCCATCTTGGGTACCTGATTATAGCGTATGGGGAAGCGAGGTAATTTTCGGGCATCCTAAAAGCCATATACAATATCGAGCTGCTGGAGCAAGTGGAGTCTCGGTAAGATGGACGCCAGGATCATCTGTTCTGGCTGTTGGTGGATTTGAATACGATGAAGTCGAGGAAGTGTCTTCTGATATCTTCGATGATACACAGAGGCATAAAGAAATCATATTGGAGTGGCTCCGTATGGCTGAGCCCTTGTTGCGAAAAGGAACTTTAGGGATTGATGCGTTTTGGAGGACTTTACTCGGTGATTGCGATAGAGATACACACCCGGCCCCAAAGAAGTGGGCGAATCACTTTGCAAGTTATCTTCGGCTCCTAGGGGCCCAAAACATTTCCTCCTTTTGGGCTACCGCTTGGGCGGAAGAAACATTCTCTGGAAATGCATCGGTTTTCCAAGCTTCGTTGGAGTATGTGGCATGGCGCAGGAGATTCTTCATCACTTGCAAGGGCCACATTGGACTCGGGCGACCCTCAATGAAGCCTGGTGACAGCGTTTGTATCCTTAGTGGGGGGCAGGTCCCTTTCTTACTCCGAAAAGATGGCAATCACTATCATTTCGTTGGCGAGTCATATATACATGGTCTTATGAAAGGAGAGGTAATGCATCACGAATTTGAGATGGAAGAATTTTTGATCCGCTGATACTGTGGTATTGAACATGAATCATAAAGTATACAGCTCACTGACTACTGATCACTCTACACTCTACACTCTACCGCATATGTCAAGCAATCCTGTTCCGGAAAAGATATGCGTCAGGGAATGGAAACCAGTTCTAGGGACAGTGACCAGCAAGATATCCCGCATATCGAACACAGCCCGTAGCAGATGACGCTGAAGCAAATACCACATAGAGGAATTCCACACGGAACGCAAGAAGGAAAATGAGCAGTACTGCAGGCGAAATGATTTTAGGGGGAGGAGTCGAGACGGTGAATGTGCATCTCTTCTCTAGGTCGAGATTAGGCTGGATCGATAGGCTATAATATTGAACAAGGAAAGAAATGAGAAAAGAAGGTCTGCTTAGCGGGATTTGGGAACAACTGCGAGTAAATTGATGTTTGCAAGTTGCACCATCGTTGCCCTAGGTGTAGAATCCAGACTTTCCTGCGGAAGGAGCTAATCCAAGTATCTTCGGAGTATGTCTATGTGTTTACATTATCTCCAGCAACACTGAAAATGTTGCCTTGCAAAAACCCTGCTCCTTTTATGTTGTCCATCCAAGGAATATGATTTCTTTACTAACTCAAATATCGAAAATAGGTCAGCTGTTCTTGTGTTCGAGCTGTTTGCTGTTACGCTGTCGCGTAAGCAATCCCTTTTTGGATATCTCTGTCATGATGTATACGAGCAGTGTGGTGACGGACCGGCTGAATAAAAACATCGTAAATATTTTGATAGCAAAAGGGGCCAACCGGAACTTGCAAAACACGAGAGCAGAGACACCCTTCCCACCGAGCACCTTCTGTAAATTACGTACGAACGCACCAAAGTTTCATCGCAAGATATCCTCTGACAAAATGAACGGATGGCTCCATGATCACAAACAACCTCATGGACTTCGAAGTGTTCAACCGTCAACCGAATGACTAGAAACACCTTGAAAACTACAAGCGAGCTTCATTCAGAACACCTGGCCAAGTAAGAAACATCCACCTCAGATAATCCCCATACCCCCTAAACATCAAAAATCTCCCCCGCGCCCCCACCTCCAACCCTACAATCTACCAAATCCATCCTCCACCCCTCCCACTCCCTCAAGCCCCTCTTCACCTCCTTCACCCTCTCTACCCTCTTCAGCGACTCCTGCTCCTGCGCCCTTCGAAACGCATCCTCATCGAATCCGGCATCATCATCCTCCAGAAACGCTGAACTCTCCCTCGCATGACCTCCCCCACCAGTAAAGGCATTAAAGCCGTTGTTGAGCATAGACGTGAAACCTTGGGCTGCTCGCGAGCCTGCCATGCTTTGTCTTCTGAAGGGGAGAGGGCCTCCGGAGAGATCGATGTCATCAAATTTGGAGCCGGGGCTTGTAGGACCGGATTCTGCGTCGGCGGCGAGCTCGCGCCTTCGGTCTTTCCAGACGCCCTGCCTGAGGTCGTAGACTTCGCTTTCTAGTCCTCTGACCTTGCTCTCTAGCCTGATTCTCTCTTGATCTTCCAGCTCGTCGACGCCGTCGTCATCAATGCCACTGGCCTCTTTCTTCCTCGACCGCTCTTTTTCCTCCTTCAGTCGCAGGTTCTCGTTTTCCAAACTTGCTAGCCTCCGCCTTAGCTCGGTGGCGTCCTTCTCTAACCGGTCTCGTTCATGTTCTCCTGCTTGTCGGCGACCGTCAGAGTCTTTGTGCAGGGTTGTTATTGCGGCCAGTTTTTTCTCTAGCGTCTCTACTCGTTTCGAAGATTCTTCTGCAATTTTCTTCGAATCCTCGGTTTCACGTTCCAAGCTTCTGATCTTCGTTTCCGCGGATGTACGTTGGCTTCCTTCTTTTACCGCCTTTTCACTCGCTCGATCTAGACTTTTCTTCACGTCGCCAAGTTCGCGCTGGGCGGCACCGGCTGCACGCTCTGCTCTGTCGAGCTTTTCTTCTAGGGCGTTGACTTGCTCTGATTGGGAAGTAGATGAAGAGGTGTATTTGTCAAGTTGTGCACGGAGGTTGGAGATTTCCATCTCCATTGATTCAATAGTCGAGTTTTTGGAATCGAGCTGAGTTTGGAGATCAGATGGGGAGACGTCAACGTGGCCCGGCGAAGGAACATGCCGGCTTCTCGATGAGTGGTATTGTAGTTGGGAGTTTTGGCGTTGAAGAGAGGTGTTCTCCTTTATCTAGACGAGTAAGACCATGAGCAACGGGCATCAAATGAGGATCAAAGGAAGGTTCTATCTGCATACCAGCTTCTCAATTTCGTCGCTCTTGGCATCGGCCCTTTCTGCTCGAGCCTTGAGCTCTGCAACTTCACCGCTAGCTTCCCGTAGCTCCTCAAGTTCTTCTTCGGTTCTCTTCCATCTGCCTTCAGATTCACGTGCTTCTTTTGCAAGTCGCTTTTTTTCCCTTTCGAGCTCATCCAGGCGGGCAGCTTGCTTGCGGTATATCTCAGTCACGGAATCCCCATCAGGGCTAAGCGCCGGAAGTGTTGGTGATTTGGCACCAATTAACGAGGGAGATAGGGGGCTTTGCGATATGGAAGTACGGCGAAAAGATGATGACCGCATCTTTGATTGCAGGCTCAAGGAAGGTTGGCGATGATGAGCTGGCATCGAGATGTTTTCTGTTGTTTCTGAGGGGAATGTGGTAGCTGGAGCCTGAGTCTCTTCTAGTGCAGAGATTGTCTGTTCCTCTTCCCCAATGTTCACCTCTTGCTCGAGTGCTTTGTTATTCTCTATTGTCGAAGCTGGCTCCTCTTTGGCCTCTTGGGGGTCACCCTTCTTCGCCCCACTACCAGATTTCTTGCCCTTCTCTTTCTGCTTTTTCAATTGCTCGTACTAGGTAAGCGAACGATTAGCTTTGTTTTTTGAAAGCCCAGAGACGGTCTTACTGTGAAGAAGGGAGAGACCACGTACGCGTTTTTTCGCCGCTGCAACCTTCTTCTCTCTCTCCTCAGCGTCGGCCATAATTAGGTGGGAGACAGAAACCTCCCAGACTCTGTTGAGTGTACTTTTAAAGATGTTGTTCCTGCTAGAGCTGGAAGCTGCGAAGTTGACAATTGTACCACTTGTCAGTTGTAAATTGATAAGTCTTGGCCGTAGTCTTATCGGAGCTGGTCCTGAATCGAAGATAAACACCTGGCAGTAATGGCCTGTTTAGATTGACGTCGTATACCAATACAGCGAAGGGGCTGGTGTACGGTTAGTCCGAAGAACTGTCAGTAAAAGTGAGACATTTTAAGCGGGAAACCCTCCAACTTTCATTACGACTCCTAGTGCATACTATCTATTTGACAGCTTTACCAATTACCAGCATACGGAGTTACTATCTTGTGATGTTAAGATCATTCAAGGTCTAAATTTGGTCATTTAATAGTGTGTCGATTTGCCCCAAACAATATGAAATCTAAGATAAGCAGCAAGTGCTACAAAGACATAGAATCAGATAAGGAAGCTCAATGCAGCCCGAGAAAAAGACTTGAACTCCCGTCTTCAAAGTGGGCTCGATAACAGGTGCAAATTTCGACATGTGGTTTCTCGGAATGCATTATAGGTTCTTCTTCTTGACGGCGTCATCCCACTTCACTGCGTCCGTGCCGCCCAAAATCCAAAATGCGTATGGGACACTCTTTGCCCTTGCCAGGTTTGAGAGATCCTCGCTACCAGTCAGCGTTTCTAACTCCGTGGCGTGATCTCCAAAGAAGCCTTGAAAGGTCTATCTGATGCGGGAGGTAACCAAAGGGCCGTTAGGGGAGACTCACTTATTTGTTTTGAAGGAAGGCTTCGGAGCCCCAGCAGATTCGTATTCTGATTCGATAACCTTACACAAGACCTGAACAATCTTTTCCCTAGTAATCTTGATCGAATGTTCGAGAGTTTTATTTTAGGACCACTTTGTCAGGGATAATATTCTCTGCATCACCGCGATGGATACTGCAGTTGCATGTTTGTCGTGCGAACGAAGGGTATGCAGACCAGCTTTGGCAAAGGCAGAGTTAGTAATCTTGCTTGTAATAGAATGAGATCTTGTCAGTGGTGTTATGCACGTCCGAGTGGAGAAAAGTAGGGTGAGAAACATGAAAGACGTTGTGGAAGAGCTCGAAACTATGAAACATAGAACTTTCAGGTTCTATTGCAAACATTCTACAGGTATTGTTCTTAAGCTGTGAAGTTGCAATCCTTGGGTCTGAGTTCGTGGTACCCATTTTGGAATTGAGGATTAAACACTCGTAGCCAGATCCTGTCTAGACTGGTGCCTTGATTTGGAGAAGGGGTTGAAATGCGTAAAGATGGAATAAAGGTAAATGAATGTCCACCCCTGCCGGTATAATCGTCGGGACATCCGCCAATGGGATCCCCGAATATTGAATGCCGAAAAGCTCCCTTTGGCAACCGAACAAAGCACCCAGCAACACACTCAGACTGCGTACTTCAAGATAGTCTGTACCTGACAATGGGCCCTTGCCTACAATCGAATGAACTTATAATCCCTAGTTGTTGCCCGAGGACGTGCTTGCCGAAGTTGGTCGAGATGCCAGTCCTCATGGGGCGCGTCCTCGTCATTGAGGTGTAATTCGCCGTTTCTCACCATCCCATCAGTTTGACTAGTACTGGAAGGCTCTACGGTTTTCAACAGGGTTCAGGCCGGTAGCTAGATTATCTTCATTCATTGCGAACTTCTAATGGCAACTACCATGCCGACAAGGGTGACCACCGGAGAGGATATGGCAAACAGATTTGGCACAGATGCTGGCGGGGATGAACGCCTACTGCAGTCAAGGACCTCGAGTACTCCTCGCATGGATGATATGGGTGTGGGAGGTACGTACTAAGAGTAATATGCACAATGCCCACGAATGGGTACCTGCATTTAATAATGTAGAACCGCTTGCTTACTGGCACTACAGCGGAGCAACGGGCAATAGAAAGGTTTCAGAAAAGCACATCGGATGGCAACATCTCCTTACATCGGCCTATTGCGAATACCTCGGTCAGATCCACGACAGATGCTCAGCCAAACACCAGCACTCGACGAAGGCCGTCGATTAGGGATCAGAAGCCTACGCCTGGTGGTAGCCCTCTGTCCTCTCCGTCAAAACGGTATTTATAATGCACCCGTCACTTTCCGCTAGATTTCGTTTGTCAGTGGTTTACTGACTCATCTAGATTTGCCTACGACAACCACTCCAACCCTTATACTTCCCAGCGCTCGAATGCGCCTAGCTCACGGCCTGATACCCACACAAAACAACCGTCTATCAACAGCACGTCCAGATTCAGCTTTAGCTCCGTTGCTCCAAATGCTGAGCACGACGAAACAAACGTCCCCAGTTCATTTGATTTCTTGCCGTCCGTAAACTTTGACGATCTTCAGACTAGCCTTGCAACCGAAGAACCTGGAACATACTCTTTTCCCACTCCTGGCGGTGGTGGAATTGCCCTAATGGGCAATGCAAAAGGCACTAATGCGATTAATTGTCACCCTGTCACCAGCGGAAACCCAAGGAGGGTAGAGCCGATAGACTTCGGATCCCGCATTGGCCGCAGCAGCTCTTTCGTGCGACGGCAGAACAGCAGCGCTCGGGCAGGGGCACACGCGTTGGGAGAATCTGACGCTATGGGGCCACCGATAACTTCAGCAGCGGCGAAGACTCGCCGTAAAAGTCAATTCCCAGGTCCTACTGCGAACGTCCCTATACCGCGAACGGCACGCAAGTCTGTTGGACCTGGTATACTACCTTCTGACCTTGGGGGGCAATCATTCTCGAGGAGAAGGCAAACAATAGTGCACACGGGTTCTGTAGTGGTTAATGGTCCAACTGATCTCTTGGGTCCAGTCGGCAACGAAGGGGTTTCCAGAGCTCAGGACAGCCGCCATACCGAAGGACTAAGGACTCCAGCAACGAGCCGTGACGCAAGGGTCAAGTCAATGCAACCAAAGCCGAGGTGGGCACAGGACCAATCCTTGACATTGATAAATTCCCCTCCAACGGCATCGTCAATCAGTACAGCTCGCTCACCAGCAAGATCGACCGGTCAGAGGACTAACACTCCATCGTCCTCCAGCAAAAGGCTCTCTATGATGCCCAATACAACTCACGCCACAGGTCTTGGCGCACGGACAATTAGCCCTACTGATGCCCGCAGGATGAAGCGACTGTCTATAATGCCGAACCCACCCCCAATGCCATATACACCACCTACTCCCCAGCCAGACCCTCCATACTACACTGGAACACGTTCTGCTGCTCAATCTCCTTCCATGATCCCTCGGAAAAGCGTGACGCCATCTTCTAATCGGACAACGCCAGATCCAAATCGGAAATCCTATAGCTCAGGCATCTCCAACTCATCCAGCACTAGCTACAACTCCTTCTTGAACTCTACAGGCTCATTACGGATATCCCAGAATTTGTCTGGTTCAAGGCTGCCAACGCCGAAAGCCCGCAATGAGGGTGAAGCTACCGGTGGAGAAGAAGTAGTGCCACCGGTCCCTGCAATACCCAAAGCTTATGAATCACCTAAAACTGAATTTGAAGCGCCCTACTTTGTTGGCCGCAAGTCAAGTCTGCCTTCTAACGCCAGTAGCTCCAGCACATCCACAGCTGACGGCGAATCGTACCATACAGCCGATAATGCACTACCGAAAGTGGACCGTGAAACATGGCAGCGAAGAGGCCCTACCATCGAAGCCAGTTCTGGAACTGAAAAGAAAGCCAATAGCGGGACGAATAATAACAGAAGGACTTTACAGCCCCTACGCCTACCGCCTCTAAACCTTCTCCCTCTAAGTACGCCGACTACCGAAAAGATTAACGCACTGTATGACCTGCCCGCATTGTCGAACCCAGGGACTACCACACCTCCTCCAAAACTCGGTCATGCAACCACTCCAAGCACACCAATGACCGCTTCAAAGGCAACCTTCTTCTCGAGGAGTCGTCATAACGAGGATGCTGTACCCATGCAAGCACAAATGCGAAGCAGCAGCTCGCATCATGCTATGAGAACAGAGACATCCTCGTACTATGAACCTAGCAGTTCGAGCAATAGTATCTCAACGCCAGTCGAGCCTCAAACGCACCGCACCAGCCGCATGACCAGGTCTCCCTTCATATCCTCGTCCCTTCCTAAATCAAGTGGCGACTTCGACTACCTCAGACCAAAAGGAGGAGAGCCTAACGGTGTAGGTGGCGCTCCCGAAGTCAAGTCAAGTCGCTTGACAGGCCCACGGTCTCAGAAGTCAACGAAGGCCATTCAAGACCATGCTTCGAGCATGGAGCTTCCAAGTCCCACTGGGGCCACGACGCCATCGTTTGGAAACAACTTGCGACGTAAACTGAGTCTGACCCGCAAGCGAAGCTCATCCAAGACTCCAGCGGACAGTGATGCAGAGCTCCCTCCAAAACCTCCAAAACATGACCATATGCCCCCTCCTAGATTACCTGCATCAGCTACATGGAGTGGCCCGTTCTTACCAAGCCCTAGTCCCACACAACATACCAATCACCTGCAGTCGAGGAGGAAGCCTTCCGGCTCCAATAACACAATCCATCATGACCGAAGCCGAAGCAGCACTTGGACCACTGAATCTAGCCCTAAGAAGGATCCAATGCCTCCAGACTATTCAGCGGTCTTGGGACCAAAGCGAACCCTCAGATCTGCGCTGGAAGGCGGCTCAAGAGCAAATGGCCTGGGTTTGAAAGATTTCTTACAGGAAGCTAAGACTTTAGAGACTCAATTCGATCGCGATGATCTCTCGGCTGAGGACGAGATGAAGAGGCTAGCTTCCAAACGCAAAGAGACAGAAATTGCAGCAAAGGAGATGGATGCGCTCCGTCGAAGGGCAACTGCAAAAGAAAGAGTGGGGCCCATGCAAGCACTACGTATGGCACATCTCAACATCTTCGAGCGAGGGGAAATCGTTGACTTTAAGGATGTATACTTTTGTGGCACACAAAATGCTAAAAAGCACATTGGTGATCTAAGTGCGGAGTCAACGAACTTCGGATATGACGATGAGCGAGGAGATTATTGTATTGTCAGTGGCGACCATCTAGCTTATCGCTACGAGATCGTCGACATTCTTGGGAAAGGTAGTTTTGGACAAGTAGCTCGGTGCGTGGATCACAAAACTGGTGGTCTCGTAGCCATCAAGATAATCAGAAACAAGAAGAGGTTCCATCAGCAAGCGCTTGTGGAAGTTGAAATTCTGCAAAAGCTGAGAGAATGGGTAAGTTAAATTCAATCATCTAGATTTTTACTACAAAACTGACTTTGTATCAAGGATCCTTGTAATAAGCATAGCATGGTCAATTTCACGCAAAGCTTTTATTTTAGAAGTCATCTATGCATCTCTACCGAACTTCTAGGGATGAACCTTTATGAGTTCATCAAGTGTCACGATTTCCGAGGATTCTCTCTCAAGCTGATCCGGCGCTTTACTAAGCAGCTCCTCAGCAGTCTTGTCCTGCTAAAGGCGCACAAAGTCATTCACTGCGACTTGAAACCCGAGAACGTACTCCTCGCGCACCCTGCTCGTGCTGAAATTAAAGTCATCGACTTCGGATCCAGTTGCTTAGAACATGAGAAAGTCTATACTTATATCCAATCCCGTTTCTACCGCTCGCCAGAAGTGATTCTCGGGATGACCTATGGCATGCCAATCGACATGTGGAGCTTAGGCTGCATACTCGCCGAACTGCTAACCGGTTATCCTATCTTTCCAGGCGAAAATGAACAAGAACAGCTAGCTTGCATAATGGAAGTATTTGGCCCTCCCGAAAAGCACCTCATCGAGAAATCCACCCGCAAAAAACTCTTTTTCGACTCCCTTGGCAAGCCCCGCCTCACCGTCTCCTCAAAAGGCAAACGCCGCCGTCCAAGCTCTAAATCTCTTCAGCAGGCTCTGAAATGCGAAGATGAATCCTTTCTTGACTTCATCACTATGTGCCTCCGCTGGGACCCTGACCGCCGCCTCAAGCCCGATGAAGCTATTCATCACGAGTTCGTCTCGGGCAAGAAACCCTCTTCGTCTCGCACTATGACCACGCGCCCGCCCCTTACAACAGCAAATAGTTCCCCTGTCAAGCGTTACAACTCCATGGCAACACCAGCCGGGATCCGTCCCCTTCCAGAACCCCCAGCAACGAGTTTCAAAAATGGTACCGCGGTCCGGAACCGGGATATACCCAGCAACTCTCCTATCAAGTCCACTGGGGCCGCACCTAAGAGGCACTCCACTGTTAATGGCATGCAAAGTAGTGCCGGCGTTAAGAGAACAGCCAATGGTGCTGCGATCTCAGGATCTGCTTTGCCAAGAGTGGCGCAAAGGGTAGGTAGTGGAAAAGTGGATTTGGCGGCGGCCGGGGCGGCGGCAGCTCTGGTGAGTGGAAACCTCTGTTGAGACAAAGAGCAAAGCTTACCGAGTAACCAAAGCAGAAATCACGGTAATGGCTCATAACCCTAGGCCTAGACCCGTTGATTAAAGGAAGGCAAGTATTTGTACATAATTAGCGTTATTCGCTACATCCTTCTGTCGTTCATTCTATATTGTTACGTGGCATTGTTTAGGCGCTTTCTCTTCTATTCATATACCCCACGGAAGGCCAGGAATTAGCAGCATGCTCCTGTATGAATGATAAGGATGCTCGTGCAAGGATAGGTGGGTAGCTTTGATAGCTTGGTTTCGGAGGAGTATTCAATGCAATGTAATATTGCAACCGAGATTTTCGTCTTTTGGGGAATTAATTTGTTGTTGACAAGAGCATTTGTGTTGAATTCGACACGACAAGGTTCCGGCTTTGAGCTTGACTATTACGGCTATCGACATGTCCAATTCGCATAATCTTCGACAAGCTCACATGCAACTAAACCCAGATTTTAAAGAGACGGCAAGTTCCAGTTGCGTTCCCTTAGTCTTCAAGTGACTTTTCAATGCTTGCACCGCTGCTGACGCGTTACTGTACAGGCTTGGAAGTCACAAAGCTCCCTATGTTATGCATCGCGTAACCTCCGCACTGATCAAGTTCGTTGTTGCCTTGCCAGAACCGAAGTTCTAAGTGTTGGATAGCCAACACTCGCCTCACTGTCTCCTATCATCCTATGGTTGAACGCCAATCGGGGAATACCGCTGTGCGCGTGCGCAATCACAGCGCATCAAGCAAAAACAGCCATCACAACAAAAACACCCACCCCCATGGCCCCAGCTCCGGTCCTCACCTGCCCAACCCCACCGGTAAACACCGCCTGCGGTGCACTCGCCAGCGGCGTCCCTACTAAACTTGTGTACATTACACTAGGCCCAGACGGACTGCTATCGCTAACTCCCGGGTTTGTTGCATATTGCTCAGCCATACCAGGAATGGACGGAGTCGCTCCTGCTGGAATCGAAATACTCAGGTTTGCGAAAGGAGAGGCGTAGGGCATATGGATGATCCCAGCACTTATTTGCGTGGGAATCGTGGAAGTGCTGCTGGAGTTGGCGAACGACGTCTTTGCGCTCGCTGATACCGTGGAAGAGCTGGAGCTGCCCGAAATAGGGAAAGGGGAGCCAGTGTCGGGGTAAGCGATGTTGTTGTAGGAACAGGCGGCGTGGGCCGAGGTCGTGCTAGGCTCATAACCTTGTGTATCCGTTAGCTCTTGCATCCTTGTTGTTGAACCACTACTAGCCCAGGGAGAAGAGCAAAGCATAGAAAGGGAAACTCACACGGCGCGAAATCCTTCACTCCCATCGGTGGAATCCCCGCGAGACTGTCGGTGGTGTTAGTTGCGGTTTCGGAATGGTTGCTGGGAATTGCGTAAACGCACTTGTCATCACAGTTCCCAGGATGGCCCACGGTACCGGTACAGCGGATGATGATAGTGGTGGAGAGGGAGGCGCCAGCGCAGAAGGAGCCGCCGTTGGAGGGGCAGGTGAAGGAATTGGTTGTGTGGTTGCTATTCGGGGTTCGTCGTTAATGGACATGTCGTCTCCCACGGAAGCGAAGTTTAGAAGAGGGAAATGTGGTAAGCTTACAATGTAACCTGCGCGCCAGCCAGGGCTGCAGTAAACGACAGGAACGTGATGAGAGCAAAGAGCTGCATCTTGAAAGCGTTTAATAATCCGGACCTGATAATGTTAGGGCGAGCTGAAGATGTGAAATAATTGTGCCAAAAAGCAAGTACTGGATGGATGCTAGGAGGGTGATATCGTGCAAACGAATGTGAGAGCACTCTATAGGTTGTAAGGATTCCGAAGGAAATATTTAAAGAGGCGAATGTTGACAGTTGATGTTGTTTTGGGTGACGACTTCCCAATCCGACATTGTCGCTTAAGGTTTCTTAGCAAGTTAGGGCTTCCGAGGTCAGAGTACAGTGACCGAGGCTCGCTCGGTGAGGTACAGTAGTAGTAAGCATGAAACGAGATGTTTTCCCGGTCAAACAGAAACCTGACTTGCAAGATATTTGTAAATTCTGTACCGCATCATCGTTCTGTTTATCGTCCTGACAAAAATCTAATGACCTAGTTCCGCAGTTAGTACTTTTGTCAGTTTACTGCTTTTCAAGTGGCTATATAATCATGTGACTATGTTCGCCATCAGCCCTACCATTCGGGTGAGGGGAAACTTGACTTTTCAATGTATCCTTTCCTGTCTCAACATCCCATCATTGTTTCATCCAATCCTGGATTCATCGACGTGGCTCTGAGGAGGTCCCTTATCAGCGTTCTATTCCAGATTTCCCAAAGGTTCAGAGTCAAGTCATTAATAGCAAATTTGCCATCATGGTTTACGAGTCTCAAATCTCATTTACCCTCGATACAATATGCCCTTGGTATGTTTGTCTCTACTGGCTGATAGGATATTTCGTTGGCTTTCTCCAGTACCTTTGAACCTCCATATATTGTTCCTTGCTCTACATTTTTTACAAGTCGGATACATCACGTGCACGGCCCTGTCTAACCCTAACGCTAGGACATATCTAGCTAAGAAAAGGTTTGGTGTGAAAAGTATTCTCGCATCTGGCTGAGCTGATAATGGACTATGTCATGTCAGACTTGATGAAGGTATGTGGAAGCTGCTCATTGTTAGCAAAGCTCTCTTTCCGGATTAAATCTCTTACTTCTCAGTTGCATGTCACTGTTAGCCAAATGTACCCAATGCCAGTGCTTGCATTTTTCGTTCTTACAGATCTCTAAAGCTGCCTACGATCTAGCTCTCCGCCGATTTCGATCCTCTCCCGCTTCCAGAGATGTAGAATTCACAATCAAATATTTCCCGTTCCAGCTCTACCCTGAAGCCAGTAAAGAAGGCGAGGACAAGTACGAATGGTATGGGTTATATCTCCCTATTTACTCTTTTATTGATCATCCCATCTTGTTTCTACTCTTATTCCCAACCGTCTCTTCTAATTTATCGTTGACTCGTCAACCCAGGTATAAGAAAGAGAAATACAACAACTCTGAAGAACAAATGCAAAAATATACAACTCTCATGACAGCCTACGGCGTCGGCTCAGGCATCGATTTCGACTTCCACGGCACCATAGCCAACACCATGGACGCCCACCGCCTGATTCAGCACTACCAAGAAAGCCTCGGCCTCGAAGCCGCCAACAAGATTGTAAACTGTTTGCCTTCCCCTTCTGCCCGTTCCCTAGCCATTTATCCCAACTAAAACCCCCTTAGCACTCTACACCCAATACTTCACCCAGCGCGCGCATCCCTCCTCGACACCTACACTTGTAAAGGCCGCCCTCGCCGCTGGCGTCCCGGAAGAAGAAGCCAAAGCGTTCATCGAAGACGAGTATGAAGCATTGCAGGAGACGAAAATGCTGATTCGCGAGCAGGCGGGGAATGGAATCGATAGCGTGCCCTATGTGGTACTGGAGGGGAAGAGAAGGGACTTCACGATTGAAGGGGCCAGGGAGGTGGAGGAGTATGTGAAGGAATTGGAGAAGGTGGCGAAGGAGTGTAAATGAGGATGCAGAAGCTTTTTCTTATCAAGTAAGAGGCATGGTCTAGCCAGTCTGGAGTTTTGTGTGAGATTGGAATATTGGCGCGGTTGAGAGCTGCAAAGGAAAGTTATATGTTTTAACGTTACTGTTGTAGTGAACGTATGACGAGGTGCAGAATCTTGTTCGTCGTTCCTCAAACGTACTCATACAACTCCACTGCGGAAACTCTGGTGGGACTTCGCCTTTGCTTCAAGCACCCTATGCTTCTGTAGTTTTGGCGTCCAATATTCCTGAATCATGCGACACCCGCCTCACAAGCACCTATTACCCATTCTCCTTTAGGAGGCAGGCTAATTCACCTACAAGAGATTACTGAATGTGAAAATTTGGAGGACACAGGCCAGGCCAGGCGCATTTTCTCGAAGCATCAACAGACATACTCCCAACATAAAGGTGGTTGCTTTTCTATCACAGGACCTAACAGCACAACGGAACTGCCTCGCCCATTCCCGCATCCCGCCCCTTGTATCAAAGAAGCAGAGAAACTTCCTGGCTCTCCTCATCCGCCTCTCTATCCAGTAATTGCGCCGTGACATGATTAAACCGCGGAGGCTCAACCTCTTCGACAGCACGCTCTGACCTTTTCCTGAGCCAGTCCGCATGCTCCTCATCCAACCCTGAAAGCAGCAAGTACACGAGCATCCTATCCTCAATCTTTCGACCGATGGAATCAAGCATTCCCACGATATCCCGGAAGCGAGAGATGTAGTCCTTCATACTGTCGCATTTGGTGTATTGAAGAGCAACTAGTTCAGAGACTAGACAAGATTCTGCTACCCAGCCCGGCTCAAGGTATTGGTCTCTTAATCTGTTCCACATTGCTTCCAATGTTGTTGCGCCTTGAATGCAGCCGAGAGCCGCTTCGCCTAATTCGCTCCTCAGGAAATCTTCGGCAGCGGAATCTCTACATTGTGCGTAAGGGGAGATACCAGCGTAACTGTCGATAATACGCTCTTTGTAAATCTTTCTCAGGGAAACACTCATCCGTATGGCCCAACGTCTGTAGTCCTTCTTCCCCTGGAGGCGGGGAAATTCAGACTCTGACTCCGAATCTTGAATTGATTCAGGAATTTCTTGCGGTGGCGATGTCATTTTTACTGCAGGTCCTTAGGAATTTAGCGTGGCAATACAATGTAGTCCTTCTTTTAGGAAGGGAACCTTTAATTGGTTGTGGTAAAAGTCTAGCCCAAATCGTGGCGTGCTTGCTAAGTGTCCCAACTTGTGGAGGTATGTACGGCCAGGTAGTAGAATACCTAATAGGCAATTGCCAATTAAGACAATAAGAGATTTGAAAGCGGCTATGGTAAACATATAACATTAGATCAACAAGGAGATGGAAGAATCTGTACGCTGCCAGGGCAAAGCCGCAAATGCCCTTTGCAAAAAGCTGTTTAGCCGCATAACGACATTCCATAATGGATCATGAAGTTTTCCTTAGCCGTAGAGGCTCGATAGTTTAGAATACACCCAGAATGAAAGTCTTATAATGGAAATCCAGTCGTGCATCTACGCTTGGATGAATGCATGTAACAAGCAGGTCGCTTATTTGATTCGTTCTAGTGAAAAGGCTCAAGATCTATGTGCCGATCCCTCGGATGCTTCTGTCGCTCTTCTGGTATCAAATTTCTATTCTCCTTGGGCGCCACTCTCATCAACATGGAAGGAACGATAGACCAAATTACGTCCACTGCTGGGCCACTGCCTACAACGGATCTAAATTTTACCTGTTGCTGTTGGGTAGAAGTTGGTGTAGACGGTGTGACGGGTGTAGAATCTGAAGGAGTTTTAAGTGTACCTTAATCCGATCTTTGCCATGTGCGTGAATAGGCGCTCACGCGCCGTTTAAGCGATCGGTAACCGACTTTGTACGACATTCATCAGATTTACCTTTATAGTACCAAAATCAATATCTTCATAATTTCTCTCAGGCTATCATTCTAGGGAAAAAAGGGATGGTATGAAATCGGAAGGTTGCGTTGTCGAATTGCGGCCACTTCAGACGCTCGATATTATCATGCTTGTACTGCATACTAAGGGGACCGTTCCATCCAGATATCAGCGAAGTCAATTGAGCACGAAGCATCTAGGGTGGTCTAGCTATACTCTGATAAAGATTTTCTGCGAAATGGCGAGCTTTTTCGAGCCTTCACACGAAGCAAAAGGTAGTCAGAATTGTTTCTTTGCTGTAATCCAAGGCCATAGAATGAGCTAGACAAAATGTCTCGATACTGTTTCACTTCTCAACAGCTTCTTTGTATTAACCAAATTCGTTGTTCCTGATTTCGGTAGCCCGCATTTCCTTCTTTACAGGCAAAAGTAGCATTTGGCCTGATTCCTAAGTGATGGATCGCTAAGCGACTCCTATCTTCTGCGGTATTCGATTGGAATCCCTTGTCTTGTCTCATCTGGGCATTGAACAAGAGTTACTGGAAGGTTATGGACATCGCTCTTTGCGACACGAAGGATCTAATGTTTGAGCTTTTGAGGTGTAGGCGCTTCATGCTGGTAAGTATAAGAATACTCTTATTCCACTGTGCTGAAGATCCTGTAGTAAAATACCCCTAAGTAACTAAAAAACCAAATCCAAGATGCTTTTCGCCATCATTGTCGCCATCATTGTCGCCATCATTGTCATTGTTCTATTCCTCGTAGGGAGTGCATTGTGGTGGTACAGGCCGAAATGGTTGCAGCGAATAGTTTGCTACGTTTATGGAGTACGTCGGTCCGGAGAGCCACAATCCTGTAAACATGTTCTCGCCTGCAAATCTCCCAATGAAGGAGGACCCACAAATAGTTTCACCACAGTGGAATCAAGAGCCATCCCAAACCAAAGACTTGTCGACGCTTTCGGTATCGATAATTCCTTCACCACAACCGACAACGTTTACCGTCAAGCATTCCGAGCTATTGCTCAAGGAAAGTTATCAAGCATAAAGGAAGAAGAGTGGAAACGAATAGCTGATATGGCACTTGAGCTCGTACGCAACAAGACCGAAAGAGTTGAGCATACCAACGGAGCGATCCCTTTGGTCCCTTTCGTGCAATCAATGACCTTGAGCATATCCTTGTATGTATTATTCAGAATAGAGCCGCTTAGCCTAAAGGAAAAGACTGTCGTGGATATTGCTCAACTCATCAATGAGCTCTGGATCGCATCAAAGGGATTCTATCTCAGAGTTTTCCTGGCGAGAAAGAAAGAAAAGCTGCAAGAAGCTTTGGGGAAGATCGATCGGACTTTTACCTTCACGGCCAAACGGACCCCAATGAACCTTATCCTACCCGCATACGAGACGATGTGGCGTGTGGTTCTCCATTGCTTCCTAGAGGTTGCATTCCGCGACAATAACACCGCTCCCGAATGGCGAGGTCTTCTCCAAGCATATTTAGAAACTCCCACATCTTCAAAATTCACAGAAATTGCCTCCAGTCAAGATGCTGTTTCAGTGTCACATATTGTAAACGAAGCATTGCGACTATACCCGCCAACAAGCCGTGTCTACCGCAGATTCAAGTTGAACGGATGGCAGGAAGCCTTTGCTGCAGACATTGAGCAATTTCAACGGGGCGAGGAATGGGGCCCTGACAGCAAGCTCTTCGAACCATCAAGGTGGAATAAAAAAAGAAAAGAAGATGATCTCCCATTCATGCCATTTGGCGCTCCGCCGTTCGCCTGTCCCGCAAAGGATGGGTTTGGCCCTCGGATGGTAGGAACCCTGGTAGCAGCGCTAGCTTCTAGGATCTCGTCGGAGGATTGGACGATCGGAGACAATGATGAGAGCAGGGCTAATTTCGGGTCCCCTAAAATGCCATTGGAGTCAGGACGGGGTGCCTTTGGGTCGTTGGAGTTGTGGAAAAAGCCTGTCCGACCTCCAGGACAACAGGTCACGAAACTGTGATGAGCTTGCGATTGCTAAGACATGCTGCAGTGAATCCATGACCAAGATGGTCAGATTCTTACTTTGCTGGAGGAGATTTTTATCAAGAAGTGTTTTGTCATATCCATAGATTTCCAATAGTTGTTATTTTGCTAAAGAGTATCCGCAATCAAACCAATCCATTATACATCCACGAACATCCATTATCTTCCCCCAAAAAGCCCTACTTTACCTCATCCCCCCTACTTAAATATCTCTGTCGCCTGGACTGCCAGTTCTTGTTGGCGGCTTCTGAGGCTTCTGTTTACCTAAAGGTGTTAAGGAGGCATGAACACATAGGAAAACATACCTGCACAGCGCATACATTAAGCGAAAGCCCGATGGCGGGGAGTTCGAATTCGGCTCGAGTAGAGACCATCAAAATTTAGAAGGGGAAACCTGTGGTTCTGTTCCAGAGACTTCATTCGTCGCGTCTGTTTACGTATTCTTGTCGCAAGGTTGACGTCTAGCACTCTATGCAAAATCAAAGCCCTTGGCTTGACTACGACAATCCCATACGTGCACTAGAGAAAGGTTTCAAACACCCTTTCAGTATTATCGCTCTTGTTTCATGATTTTTGATCTTTCTTGTCGATGTGCCATTCTTTGAGCATCCGCATTAAATCTAGCACAGGAGATATCAAGAGACTAAGCATACGTTGCATAGAATCCGTAAAACCCCTCCATTTCAAGTATGGGATCTATAAGAAGCTAATTTTCATAACATTGTGTCGCTGTACTGCCGCTCGAAGATGTCCTATACCTCGAATTCAAGAATACGTGCTGGTTTCTCCAGCGGTCTGTCGGTCAATAGGATGCAACCAAGCTCTCAGTTGTCTCTTTGGAGCATCGATTAGCGGAGGCATAAGAAACCGTGGGTTCTGAAGCGGTTGATAGATATACTAGTTTATTTCTGGGTTCAGTAAAACGGTTTGAACTCATGGCCAAAGACTTGCAGGCAGCCCATTTCCAGAAGGGTTGAAATCATAGCGAAAGGGCTTGAGCTGGTGATAGATAAGAACACTCAACTATAGCAGGCTTGCCACGAAACATATCATTCTTCGTTACTTGTTGGGTTCCCTACTCAACGCGTTCCTCCAGAATCAAAGTTTGCCAAGACGCTCATCGTCGTATCATGGAAGGTAAACTCGGTTTGTCTTACCTACCCTTTGATATGGCACAATGGCTGATAAATAGCACAAAAAAGATTCGTATAGTATTCATGAAATGACAACATATAGACCAAACCATATAGCAAAGAGTCAAAAGTCTTCATCTTGGGTAGGTCGAGTAATGAAGTCTCATCAAACATTTGCAGCATTACAGTGAGTACTAAATGCCACGAACTAGATGCTATAAACTCACATCCTCTTGTCTCATGTAACACAGAACTCGTCAATGCTCGTTGTAGCCTGGAATCAACTGCACTTGGTGAGACCGTGAGTTTGGCCCAGGCATACATACCAATACATATCAATATACAAGATTTCGTGCTTCGAGGAGCTCGTTGAACTGATTGACATTCCTTAGCACCCTGACTAAATGCCACGGCACTCTAGACGCTGACATGATCGAGACGCCAAGAGCTGATGTGTTGGAACACGAGGTCATATGGGGGCATATTGATATATTGGTTGTTGCTGTTAGGAGGCTATCTAGGAGGTGGAAGGTGAAAACTCTACTAGCGGGCCCCAGCCCTACCAGCCCTATGAAGGCAGAGATTACCCTCTCCCCTATTTCCAACACTCCCCCATGGGAATCAGAGCCTCCGTGGACCAAAATTCGGACCTTCAAGCTCCCCTTTCTGAAGCTTCCAAGCTCCCCTTTCTGAAGCTTCCAAGCTCCCCCTTTCTGAAGCTTCCAAGCTCCCCCGGCTCCTACATGGAGTAGTACTATATGGAGTAGATCAGGCTCCTCCATTCACCTACTAAGGTGCCCCGTTTGCCCTCATCTAGAGGCCTATCCACAGGTGTGTTAACTTTTATATACCGTTTGCCCTCATCAGAGGCCTTTCCACGGTTTCTAGGTGGCTATACTTTTATATACCGTTTGTCCCCGCCCGAGACCATTCACAGTCTGCATCGTAGTAGCTCGTCAGCTAAATCGATCTGACTATTCTGACGTCGCTGGTTTTGTCTCTGTTAGCGTACCATCTAGTCTTTACCTGAGTTTCATCCGAAGCCTGTTCCGGATGTAATTTTCAGCATTCTTCTTTGTTGTGACTCGTTCTGTCACAATGAGTACAAGAGTTCTTGCTCTTGTAGAAGGAACGTGCCCTGAGAGTTTTCGTCTCGTTATCCTCTCTATGCTGATGACGTTTATCGTGATCCGCAAAGTCGGTCGTGACCATTTCGTCGACAGTGAGGGTTTTCTTCGCCGTGCGAGCTCCTTGAGCCAGATGAAAAATGTATGGCTTCAGCTCGGTATGCAGTCCCATGCGAAACATTGAGCTTAGCAGCCAATCCGGTATGTCATAACCCATTGCCGAGCACTTAGCCGCGTTCTCTTTAACGTTCTGACCGTACTCGTCGAGAGTTTTAAAGTCGCTTTGCACTGACTGGCAAATTGAATGAATAGCCAGATCCAACGTGGTCATGTCGCTGACTTCATACTGTTTCTTCAGCATGATCCACACCGCAACTCCATCTTCCATGCCTTTGATGTGAACTCTGGGCCCAGATTCGCAGCTGAGCCGAATGATAGCCACGGCACGAGCATTTTTATCCTCCCAAGCTAAGAGCTTCTCCGTGTACGTTTCCTGCTCTTTTGACGACGACGACTCAGTCGACGTTGACTCCGGTTCAGTAGGTAAAGTCTCTTTGCCTATGACTACTAGCCATAGCTTGTTCAGTGTAAGAATACCCTGAATTTCTTCCTTCCAGGAATCATAATTTTCAGCTCCTTTTAGCTTGGATATTCTGTAAATTCCCGAGGGACCTTCGGAGGCCATTTTGGCGGTGGCGATGATGACAGTGAGCTTGACGTACTCAACAAACGGAGCAACAACCCAGGCAATTTGCACTAATCCGGGCTCTCATAACCTGTTGGAACACGAGGTCATATGGGGGCATATTGACGTGAAAACTCTACTAGCGGGCCCCAGCCCTACCAGCCCTATAAAGGCGGAGCATCTCCCCTATTTCCAACATGATGGACCACTAGCTGCTAACGTTGGTGGTATGATCGTTGTGCTACCTTAGTTCTTAGAATGAGCTTGTGGCCTACGTACACTTCTTATTTCTGCATTGTGTAAGGTATTCAGCATAGGTTTACGAGTACAAACTTCTTAAATAACGCCAAAATGCGCTTCTGATTACTCAAGCTCCAGAGTTGCTATCTCTGTGGTTTGAGGTGTGTTTCTCTCCACCCCCATCCCTGTGGAATTTAGCCGAGTCCAATTCAAGGGTGGAAAGCCTAGTCGCCCGCCTCGACTAGACTTAATCCGTGCAATTTCCACCAACATCAAACCAACCTCCACGATGCCTACGAACCCTTCCACCGTTCCTACAACCGCCCTTCCCTCAAGCTATCCTTCTTCGGACTCCCCCACAACAAGCTCCCCACCTCTCCCCCCACCCTTCGATTCCTCCGACCCACGGCCAATCCTCCTTACCCAGGGCGCCGAAGCCCTTCTCTACCGCACCCACTTCCTCACCCCTTCCATCCCCTGCGCGCTAAAACATCGCCCCTCAAAACCCTACCGGCACCCCGTTCTCGACTTGCGCCTGACACGCCACCGTATCCTCAGCGAAGCGCGCACGTTGGTGAAACTTCGGCGCGAGGGGGTTGGGGTTCCGGGAGTATTGGGGGTGGAAGTTGAAGGGCCGGATAGGGAAGAGAAGAGTGCGGGAGGGTGGATGCTAATGGAGTGGGTGGAGGGGAGGACGGCGAAGGAAGTTTTGGTTGCTGGGGCGAGGAGGGTCGGAGAGGGAAAGGGGACAGGGAAGGCCAAGTGGGAGGAGGATGTGAGAGGATTGATGGGGAAGATTGGGAAGGCGGTGGGGGAGATGCATAGAGTGGGAGTAGTGCACGGGGATTTAACTACAAGTAATTTGATGTTGCGTCCTCCGCTTCACAAGACTGTGACGAATGGAGGTGGCGCCGCTGCCCAGGACGAGGAAGAAGAGCTGCGTATCGGGGAAATTGTGCTGATTGATTTCGGGCTTTCGGCTCAAACAGTGCAGGATGAAGATAGAGCGGTTGACTTGTATGTACTGGAAAGGGCGTTTGGCAGTACGCATCCGGAAATAGAGGGGGAGTTTCAGGAGGTTTTGAGAGCGTATGGGCAGAGTTATAGGGGAGCGGAGGTGGTGCTGAAGAGGCTAATTGAGGTGAGGATGAGAGGGAGGAAGAGGAGTATGCTTGGGTGAAAGATGTTTAATGCAGATGAAGACGCTGGAGGTCGTTAAGTCGCGAACATTGTACTGATGAGATACGTTGGTATTGCTTCTCAACCTCGACGCTACAACACCTTCTTTATAGACCTCTAACTCCACGCTTGACAGGGACCTCTCCTATATCACCCAAATACGCCCACGGCAGCACACTCAATCACGAATCTCGGCCATGGCAAAATACCCTTTGTTCTCGATCACACCTCTATCCCGGACAACGGCAGTATATTTAATGACCCATTGCGGTTCAACCTCACCTTTCAAGCCATTTGAACCGTCTTCTGGTCCGACCAGTACGCCAGCGCCTTTCTCGCCCGTGCCCAGAAGCTCTCTTACAATACCCCTCGGGAGGATATTGGTACAATCATTGTGGGTAAGAAGTTCGATCTTCTCGCTTTTGGCATACAATATCAAAGACTTCGGTACAACGCAACAGTCTTTGACATTTATCTGATCCACAGAAGGCCGAACTTTGGTTCTTGGCAAGAATTTCTGCAGCCGCTCACTTCCAAACTCGGCAACCCCGATCTGCAAGGCTATTTTCTGTGAATGAAGGCCTTCGAGTGCGCGCCAAGTCTCCGTCATTGCGTCCAAATCTTCAGCTTCGCTGTTATGACTTCCTTCTGATGCCTCCTCTTCCTCTTCCTCTTCTTCTTCGTCATCAGCATCAAATGACACGCCTGGGAAAGAGACGATCAGAAGATCAATTGAGGGGACATGTAACTCCTGTAAAACTAGGTCCAAAGCTTCGTTTGCATGCTTGCATCTGTTTTCTGCGGAGGTATTGGGGAGGAAGAAGAGCTTAACCGTTATATCATATTGCGATCTTTCCTCGGCGAGTCCAGACTGGGAGAAGTCAATCGATGGTATATACAGCAAACCATTCTTCCGAGACGTCCATGTTGTATACGATACGTCATGAGCCTTTATCGGTGGTTCTCTAGCCGAGTTAGAGTGATCTACTCCATTGGTCACCGGAGCGAATGCTTGTTTCGAGGCAACGAAATTAGACCGCAGGGAGTTAATGAGCTCGATGTTGGATTTCTCTGATGTAGGACGCCGTATGATTGAGGGGCCCCCACTCATGATGTTTCTATACTACTCAACAAATGTCCCTTACAACAAAAGCATGACTTACGAGGTAGATAGTATGAGTTTCGTCATCTTATGCTCCGGGAGTCTATATTAAGACCTTTGAAGGTTCTGATTGCGACCGCGAAGCTTACGCACTGCTACCCGGTCCCTCTTGCTCTTAATATGCGTATAGAAAAGACGTGATTGTATTATAATCATTCATGATCAGCTTCAAGCTTCCTGATATGGCTTTGGTTGTTTCAGTGCTTATTATCCTTGAAAGCAACGGCTTTCTCGAGCTTGAGATTAGTATAAGATATTGATACAAGGTAACTCATATGAACACATCAAGATTATCAATCATAAGACAGGGTGTTGTGTACATCTGTGAATAATAATATCAATAGTGACTCGTTGAGGTTGGCGGGGGAGGGGCGGCCTTTTTTCACCTGCAGACTGCAGGGTTCTGCTTCTCGCGTGCCTCTCTGACCGCCCACTCACATTTTCTCCTACATGAGCACACCAATTCAGAATGGCTATCAAGTAAGTCTCGGTGTCATGCATGATGTACACTATATACTGATACTCACATAGCTACCTGATCCTCCTGTCAAGGCAGGGTAAAGTGGTATAGACAACTCGTCGCCCACCCGTTTGGCGTCCCCAAGCTGATCAGATGGGGTCAAAAAGCGCCTTGCAAAATGGTTTACCACACTTTCACCTAAAGATAAAGCCAAAATTATCAAAGATATATCCCAACTCGTGCTATCACGGAGGACTCGAATGTGCAACTTCCTTGAATATAAGGGTTGAATAGAACGCTCCTAAATTACATGTTCGTTCCTACTGATGCTTGCCCCCTACCTAGATACCAAAGTCGTCTACCGACGCTATGCCTCCCTCTTCTTCATTGCCGGTTGCTCCTCTACAGACAATGAGCTCATTACCCTTGAGATAGTCCATCGCTACGTCGAACAAATGGACAAGTACTATGGCAATGTCTGCGAGCTAGACATCATCTTCAATTTTCAAAAGGCATACTTTATCCTTGACGAGCTGTTACTGGCAGGGGAGATGCAAGAGAGTAGCAAGAAGAATGTGCTGAGATGCATCGGCCAGCAAGATAGTCTGGAGGATATGGAGGTTAGTGCTGGACAGTTTTCTACCGCGGTTCGCTCGACGATGGACGCTTTCTGAGTTATGAGTTGAGCCTTGATGATGGTTTTGGGCTGAAACAATCAGCATTACTTCTCAGCTTGACGAGCATGATATATTCTAAGCTTTCTTTCCCCTTGCCCATGTCTCATTCTGTTTTCAGTGACTGACGTGTTTCTATCGGGATCAGGTCGACGATGAGGGCGTCACCAAGATCTTGTGATAGATGTTCTCTCTGACACAGTTATGATATATACGTCGTTCTTCCGGTGCTCTTAGTGACGGAGTTCTACCAGGGAAGAGGATGTTCCAGAGCTAACGCATTCTTCTTTACTGGAAGCAGGCAACAGGCGAGATCGTTGATCGGCTCCGCGATGCTGGGCTTACATGAGTCATCAAGATTTTTTGACTCAAGCATGCTATCTATCAATGGCTTCAAAACAGCTTCGTTGGTTGGAGGAACATAAAGGCCGTCGAAGTTGCAGGCAGATACCCACCTTGCCGATTGGCATTCGTGCTTGCGCAATAGGGCGAGAACGGCCGAGAATGATAATCGAAGAGAGTTTCCACGCAATACTTGCATCCTCTTATCTCACAAACAACTGGCTTTTGAAATACTGGAGCTGTCCTTCTGTGCGCATTTGAGATGATGGATCAAGGGTACTGACGGGTCTATATGCAGGACGTTGACAATGTGGCAGAATCTCCCTCTTTACTCGAACAACAGCTTTAGCGCCGTGTCGAGATCCTCCACTTTTACAAGAAAAGATACTGAATCTAGAGGGTTATCGATCTCAGGCCGTTTGTTTGCAGCAAGTCATTTGCCAAGGCTGCTGACTAAGGAAGCAACCGTCGCTGTCAGCCTCCCCGCGTCGATTGCAACATCATCAAGGCCTGATCTTCTCCTTCATTTTCATGTCCACAGTATTCATCATCACAGTATACTATGTCGCATCATTGCGATCCTTTGTTTGCCTGCTAGACGCTTCGCGTCTGGCTAGCACACGTAGAGCATCCAACGTTCTGCCCGGGCTTTGTTGTCGCGACATCATCGTTAGAATCCGAACTCCGCCAACAGCGCTGATCTGAGCTCTGTGCTCATCGCAGACATCCTCACTTCCTACCATCACGACACAGTCTCACTCGACTAGTCCTCTGGACCCCAGAACTCCACACCCTGGAGCTTTGAGGTTAATTCCGGACACGCAAGATAGAACAGCTCTGTCTTTTGTTCGCCACCACTTCTATGAGCTTTTTATTAATTACTTCCCAGTGCCCCTCACGATAGTGCATCATGAAGGTGAGTTATCCATAGCAGGTCGTGACTCTGCGCGCCCAGTCTTCAAATGCGCAGAAGAAGCTGTTTCCAGTCGCCACAGATATGCTAACACTACCTGCCTACAGTACCTTCCACTCCGTGACTTTGAAGATGTCACGAACGCCCTCAACTTTGATACCGCCGACTGCCACGTTATCGGTGGATGTGATCTCTACATCACCAAAGCTGCGAGCGCCGACAAGAAGCTATACAAGAACATTGATAAATCACTAGAGTCACAATATGCCTCCCTTCTGAGCTTCTCGGCTAGTCTTTCACCACCACAAGCAAGCGCGGCCGCTTCAGCTTTGAATCTTTCCAGATCAAGTCCGTTTGGTCCGCTCAGTCAAACCTCCAGCCGCCGAACGTTCGCATACTTGATCGCAACTCTGAACGCCAGCCACCCTGATTATGATTTCTCCCATATTCTCCGACCATCGGATTTCCGTCGAGAGAAGAGTTTAAAACATGTGATGAACACGCTGGACACAACACTCTATAACCTACGTCCAAGACCTACCAGCTCGTTACCTGATGGCCCACCCCACTGGTCATCAAGCGTCACCTCGACCGGGCCACCAGTGCTAAGTGGAAATGAGGTGTGGAGTCCTCGTATGTGGAGGTTGATCGACAACCAAATGACCCTCAAAGATTGCTCCATATACTGCTACGCACCAGAAGAAGACCCCTATGACGGCGAGGAAGGCGCCATCTGGAGCTTCAATTACTTCCTCTTCAATAAAGCGCGCAAAAGGGTCTGCTACATCTATCTCCGCGGCCTGAGCATTATCAGCCACAGTCCCGCTCAGAAAACTCCAATCAAAACAAAACGAAGCGCTGATGGCGAGTGGAGTTTAGACGAGCCTTCGAGCTCTAAAAGAGCAAGATATTGGTTGGGTGATCGGGCTGTGGAAGTTAGTGATCAGTCTGATGAGGATGAGGAGCTGGTGGAGGCTTGGGGGGATGATGGGCCTGTGGTGCTCGACAATGAGGTGTTGGAGGAAGAGAAGGATGAGGTTGCTAAAGAAGTGGAGAGCCCGCACTCTACCATGGCTTCAAGTCCGAAGAGTGGTCGGGGTCGCAGCAAGAGCACGGTTCGCGGCATTAGTGAGGATATCGCCGATTCTATGGAGGTCTAATTCGTTCAACACCCACTATTAATGGCAGGACAGGGAAGGAGGCGCTTGGTCTTTGTGGATCTTTCGGGGTGGCAGCTTTCCAGTGGACCGGCGTTGAAGGTTGCAACTATTCTTCCAGCGTGTACGAAAATATGGTATGACTTCTGTTCTCCGCCCAATACCAGCTCCAGGAGTTTCGGCTTTTCTCGTTTTCGATATGTAGGTTTCGATTTGCTGTTACAATAAACAGTGTAGTCGTAGCTTAGAACCAACTTTCGAGGAGATAGCAGTGTCATTCTTGTACAACAAAATTATCAGGGACCTCTCGAATCTATCCCCAAGCGGTGGCTTGGCGACATTGATCCCCTCATGAAGAGAGAAACATCGCTCCTTTCCGTGGACGCTCTGACAAATGCACAAGTATGATGCAAGTATACAGGTTTTATCGCGGCCATCATCTTCCTTCTCACTGCCTTAACACAGTGCCCTTCAGAAACATGTAATAAAAGCATTAGAAAATAGTACTGACATAGGAATGATACTTTCCTTCTCTCACACTTTGGCTTACACAGAGAGAGATTCCTTTCTCACCATTTCGTATCTGCTTTATGGACCTGCATTCAATCTCCCCCAGATAGACAAAAGCAAGCTTATTTAGGGCCTTGATTACTTAAATTCTTCGCCTAAGCTTATCATACTGGACACAGACAGAAGTGTACGAGGAGAGTGAAAGTTTAGTACGCAATCTCGACGTATAAAAATCACTTTGTATGATAAGTTGTCTTGCGCAGAGCCAGCTAGCTGCAACCGGATGGATTGGGAAGACCGTGCTTGTTTTCAATCACTGCGTAAGCTCAATACAAGACCAGGTTGTTGTTGGCTTTTTCTTGTTTCTTTCCTTCGTTTCCGATTTTCCGCAGATAAAAAAGCAAAGCTTAAGCACCCCGACCGGTAAGGGAAAGGAACGAAATGGTGTTATTCCGGCAGGGGTTTTTGGACATGGTTTTTGGTAGCAGGAAAGGGTATTGATAATGATCAACGAAAAAATGTCAAGAATCAATTGAACGCCATTGGGAAGAAGGAGCGCGCGTGGGCTTTTTGCAGGTTGAGACTGTAAGCTATGGAGAGGTTTACTATCATCAATGACGCAGCCAATACCTATCGGCCAACCTTGAAAGACAAAACCTGCCCACACCATCAGCATCACTCCCACCCCCTTGAATGCAAATCCACTCACATCATTCTTCCCCACCTCCACAACTTCATCCTCACTCACCCTTATTCCGCCAGCTCCTTCCACATAAGCCAGTGGCGCATCCCCCATAATCTTCCTCGCGCAATCTCTGACCGTCGAGCCCTTCTTCACCAACACGCAGTCCCTGAACACTGCATTCGAGCCAGCGGCCCCAGACCCAAGACTATTCACGTTTCTGATGGGGAAAACGGGGACGAGACCTAGCAGCCCGGCGGCGCGAGAAAGTACCTGTACGACGCCTGTGGAGCCAAAGCGGTAGAGAACCATGTCTTTCAGGTTCTCGATTCGGGTTTTGAGCTTTTCGTCCATTTCTTTCAGGCCGCCTCCGTCGGGTTCGCCGGCTTCTATCAAGTCATCTCTTGTATCTACAAACTCGCTCCCTTCTACGTATCGTGCAAAGCCCTGCTTTGCCAGCTTTCGCAGAAATACCTCAGAGATGGCAGAGCAGAGCACTATCGATTGCGGGTCTTGCATCTTTGCAATCTTGGCGATGTTCTTGTCTGCATCTGGATGGTCAATTTTGTTGAGAGCGAATACTGTAGGGAACTTCTCATCAGTGAATGCGTTGACGACGGCGCTGATCGTTTCATTCGACCAATGTTCCAGCGGTTCCTTGAGGTTGAGATGTGAAAGTGTACGTGCAACAATTTGCGGAGTGCTGCCGTAGCCGGAAAATTGGTTTTGTAGAGTTTCTACGGGGCTGGCTTCTGCGAAGTCTGTGTCAAACATCGGTTCAATGGTCGTAGATATTCCTACATACTAATGGCAACGTGGCGGCGCTTTATAGAGCCCCTTTGGCAACATTAATATTTGGAGGGGCTGAAAAAGGGTCGGAACACACCATTTCTCCATCAAGTTTCCCTCTATCCATCTTACTATTTCCGACCTTAACCAAATTATATCTTGTGATGGGTCATATCCTCTCGTAGCCTTTCCTAAGCCGTATATCTATCAGCCTACGCTCACAGTCGTTTCACAAAGAAACTTTGGCCCCGTAGGCTCATCTAACCTTCCGCATCCGTAGTCCCACTAACGTCCACCACATGTATCAGGGCATCCGCGTGCCTTAAATCATCCAGAAATTTGTTCCCCAGTCCTTTGCCTTCATGAGCGCCTGGTACCAGCCCTGCAACATCGAGCAGCTCGATGGGCACGGATCGTTTCCCCTGTACGCATGCTCCGTAATTGGGCTTGCAACGATCGGAGAGGTCATATCGGGCGCAAGCGCATGATATCTGGAGATACCCTATTGCTCTTTGGGGATCAATGGTTGTGAAACTGTAGATATCAGTACTCATCGTTGGGGGTATCTTGGACTGTAGCTTACGGAAAATTGCCTGGGCCATATAGTCAGCCAAAGTCCGGTTTTCTCTTCCCTCTCATATGGACTTGCCGACTTTTGAGCTGGCGTCTGTCAAGCTACCAATATTGCAGAGCAGTCAGATCTAGCTCCAAAAGGTGATTCGTGTCTGGTATACCTATTCAGCGTTGTTGACTTGCCCGATGATGGCTTCCCAACCAATCCTATAAGAGGATCTCGCGGCATGGTGATTGGGCTAGGATTTCATGTTGTAACAAGACAGGAAGTATGACGTGCATAAAAGATCTACAGCGACGGCGGCTAGAATAATGACGATGAGTTTCCGCACTTAAGCGCGGCTGTCGAGTTCTGCTCAAGTCTACAGTTCAGGTATTTCGCCTTTCATTCGCGGGTACATCACTTTATCCTGTTGTTGGTGGTACATAAGCAAATTGAAGTCCCACTCGGACGAGCGAAACGTAGCTTGCAAAACCATTCTCCACAGCAAACGGAGTAGATCACCTATATCAACCTTTCTAAACCTACCTTACGTGGTTTAGTTGGTCACCGATCCGCAAGCATGAAGCTTTTCCCTTTGTTGTTCACGGCTTTTAGGGTTCTGATATCGTTATCAGAGGCAACTGGTCTGATATCACGCAACACAACTGTCATGAACGTATGCTGTCTCACTTGAACGTCCTTCCAGTTACTGACTCTCTATCAGTTCGACGATATCCCTACTGTAACCGGTATAGCAAGTGTACCGTCACCCTACTACCACCTATTCTTTTCCTCTTATAACGTTCTCAAACCTCGAGACCCCTCATTAGATGGCAAGATCACTGAGCGCGACCTTAACTGCGCTATTTCACCTCCAAATGCTTTGATCGGCTCTCGTTACACTTCGGACTTTAGTAAAAGCACCAAGGGAGCTTATTTCGAGATCTTCAATGCATCTTCTATGATCAAAGATGGCCTGTACCCGTACTTCACCCTTGAGACGTTCAACATTAAGCCAATGGATGCACCAGAAGCAATTATCTCGGTGATCGTTAAAGGATATAGCCATACTCAAGAGAAGCCTTTTAATTGGAGCGTCGACTTTCCGATCGGCTTTCATGAACCCTTCCTGGTCAAGATGCGGGAATATAGTGGTGAAGAGTGGAATCAAGTTTATCGGGTTGAAATTATGGCCGATTACGGCGAGGATTCCTTGGATTGGGAATTCTGTCTTGACGATCTTGAGGTGCAATTTTTCGAACACCAAAATGAGAGACCGGCATATGAACGATTCAATCAACTTGTATTGCATGGGAAGCCATAACAAACTGGTAGAGGCTTTATTACGGTCATCCAATGAGTACGTAGAACTGAAGGACTGGTGTCCACCATGGATGTTTTATCGGTTCCCGAAGATGTACGATACGTCCATCTTCCGATTCAGCGGTTTCCTTTGAACGCATTCCGCTTTGGCTACATTGCTGCAAGATCCTCCTGCATGTAGTCCAGGTGTATGATATGAGGGCTCGAAAGCGCCCCAGAACACCTTATTAGACGGAGATCTGCAAGGTGGCAAGGTGGCAATGTGCTAATCGCCGGATCATCACTACAACCAATATTGGACGATATTCAATCTGGAAATTGCTACTATGATATCTAGAGGGGAAGAGAAACACAGGAATACGCAAGCAATGGCGAATCACTGAAACGACTGTCCAATCGAGGGAGTCGTTATCCCGAAGATGGAACTCTACTTCATTGACTCCATTATACACATTCTTACCCAAGTATCTATATATTCACATCTAACGTTCTGTGGTGCCATGGCAAGCACTACTTCATGTAAATCTGGGGACCTCCCGGTTGGGCTTTCGGGTTGTCAAATATTCTTGTTTAAACGAGTCTTCTGTTCAAGAATCATGTTTGGCTCGCGTATTGCTTTCAGTAGAATATGCCTCAATTCTATGGGTAGCCGCATCTGATTGATGAGTACCGCAGAACTGAACGCCATGTGACATTCAAAACCTCCACAAGGAGTCGAGCAGAAGAGTCCGCGTACGCCCAAAGGCAACTTGACAAGGAGACCAGGCTTTTCTGGGGACCGCTCAAGAACCAGGAAGGACTTGTAAAGCTGATTGACTGTATTTCGTACCCGTTACCAGGATGAGGAATTATTAGGGACTCATCTATGAGCGCATGCCGGACGACCTCTTCCAATTTCACATACGGTCAGAGGGTGTATTTCGAATGCTACACGCGCATCTAAGGACCTTTGCCCGAAAGCCCCTAAAGGTTCTCACAGCTGTGCATGAGCACGGTATTGTTCAAGGGAATGGATTTCCCCACTATACAATATTCAGTGCTGAGATATTTCATGCAGACATAAAGCCCGAAAATGTAGTTATATCAGGTTTTGGCGTCGGCGACAAACGAAGTATTACATTAATTGATTTGGGTTTTGGTATCTTCATATCTGTGCTCATAAAGGTGGCGATACATCGGCGAAGACTTCGTTCTTACAGCTTCCGAATGTGAGGAAGATCAGCACCCACCCAAGCATCCGAATCCTATCGAAGCCCTGAAGTGCGGCTCGAAATGCCTTTCGGTCCACCAGCGGATATCTGGGCTTTCGGTGTCATAGTCAGATGCTCCAGATCAAATGCACTTTCGGATTACTAGCTAACCTCTTGCCCGTCGCTTAAATTGCCGAGTCGCTCATGGCGCTTGGAACTCGATTTTTTGGTTCCTATGGTTGCGTAAAAAGATGGAAGATCAGATTACCCAGTTGACCCATTACCGTGGATGGGTGCACTTACCGCAAGGGTGGAACTTCCTGGGAGCTTCGTTCAACGCGCTTCAGAAAAGTGGCAGACCACGTTGGTAGCTATTCTACGGAATTTAGGGTATAGTGAACTTCCAGTAACACTTTCTTATGTTAAGCAAAGATGCATGATTGCCGGCGAAGATTGGGCATTTGCAGAGGATATCTTGAAGCCGGATCCGAACGAAAGCCCGACGGTGCCTGAGCTTCCAAATCGTTCCTGGCTCGCGCAGTACTAGTCGTTAGGACTGGCGTATGTAGCAAATATGATGACTCTGGCCTGGGCATAGCTTTCTTCTAGGACAGTAAGAAGATTATATTATTGGAAGCATTAAAATATCGGCAACTGTGAAATCCAGATTGGAGTTATGGGCCCGCTTCCGTAGTAGTTGTAGATGTCTCTCAGTTTCTCGATTCTGTAGTTGAATACATGACGTGCAGTAGTCTTGAACTCGCAGAATCATCGCCATAGCACATTACAGATTTAGGCGTTTGAATAGCAAGATCCAAGTTACCGCCCGAATTGTGTTTTGACAGAGCCACCAAAGGACTAGTACAACCCGAAGTGACGCCCGAAATATGTTTGATCGATTTGCCATGCAGCATTGCTGCCCGATCACAAGGCTATCTCTACTGAAAACTTACCTATAGATACATCCCATTTTCTACACCTATGCATAACGGTCCCTGAAAACCCACGGGAAACGAGAAAGTTCACTCCCAAGAATACTAGACGTCATTGATAATTGTTTGGTAAGTGAGATTCGTGTTCAGCAGCCCATCAATTCGATGCCTTTACATCCGCAAACGTGAAGTGTTTGTAGATGTATGCAATATTATCATATACTCTATCGAGTAGCGAACATGCTGTGTTTCTGGCTTCAATTGTGTGGACGGCCTCTGCGCTGCCTGGTTTCTAGCTGGAATGCGTGTATGCATTTCCTCCAACGTTGACACCTGTCACTTTCAATCGTATAAGATTTAACATAGATAGAAGCGGCTGCGTTTCATTTTTTCTTGATGGGTTATCGGCTCGAGTTTCTTCTGTTCTTTTCGGATCTGCTGTCCGTTGTGTGCTTTCCATAACATTCAATCAAACAAAACATGTCCTTGATCATGGGTCGCAAAACTTATTCTTCTCATCACAGTCATCCGGAACAGATGTCCCGCATGGAGAAGGATCTCTCAACAAGCCCTCATAATTCATCCGTCAACGGACATAGTGGCGAGATGATCCGACGGATCCTCCCGAAGGGGAGAGTCCCCCACATCTGCGTTGTTGGCGCAGGCATGTCAGGCCTCAGATGCGCTGAGGTGCTCGCTGAGAGCGGTATGAAAGTGACGATACTCGAGGCGCGAGATCGAATCGGTGGGCGAGTATGTGGTCGTTGAGAAGATAGAAGGGGGCTGACGCTGAGAAGGTTCATCAAAGTGCTCATTTGGGTCATTCTGTGGATCTGTAAGTTGGCTTGGAAGAGCACCATTTTTGTTCCATCCAAGTATTTCTACTTCCATGTCTTCAATCCTTGGCTACTTCCTCTATCTTTGCGTCAGTTTGTAGCCCCGAATGACCTGATTTCTATAGAGGCCCAAATTGGATACACGGCACAGATCACAATCCAATACTAGATCTAGCCAAAGAAACCAAAACCACAACCTTCCCACCTGGAGAAGGCGGATCTGTCTACGATGAGCTCGGCCATCTTATGAGGCAAGATAAAGCAAAAGAACATTCCGAGCTCGTATGGGGCATCATTGCCGATGCATTCAAACACAGCAATGCAGACTCAGCGTCAATACCGTCAAGCAAATCTTTACTAGACTTCTTCAACGAGAAATTGAAAGAAAAGGACATAGAAGACGAATCTAAGAAACTGGTCCTTCAGATGTGTCGGATTTGGGGAGATTTCGTAGGAGATGTGATAGAAAAGCAAAGCCTGAAATACTTCTGGCTAGAAGAATGCATTGAAGGAGGTAACCGTCTCCTCCGCTTTCTCCCTTGATTCTTCATAATCGAGCAAAATTTAACCATTTTCAGAAAACCTCTTCGTCGCCTCTACCTACGCCTCCATCCTCGCCCGCGTCGCCAAACCCGCCCTAGACAAAGCAACTCTCCGCCTCTCCACCCCTGTAACCTCGATCACCTCCACCACCCTCCCCAACGGCAACCCGTCCGTCACCATCACCACCGCTATCTCCACCACCCCCATGGTTTTCGATGAAGTCATCATGACCGCCCCCCTCGGCTGGCTAAAACTTCACCAAGAGGCCTTCACCCCTCCCCTCCCCCTCAAGATCACAAACGCCATCAACCACATCTCCTACGGCCGCCTCGAAAAAGTTTACATCACCTTCCCCACCGCCTTCTGGCTCTCCGCAACCACCCCCACAACCCCCTCCTTCTTCACTCAATTCCTCGCCCCCACCCAAAACCCCCATTCCTGGCCCCTCGAATGCGTTTCCCTCGCCTCCCTTCCCCCCGCCTCCGCCCACCCAACCCTCCTCTTCTATCTCCACGGCCCCTGCGCCGCCCACATCACTACCCTCACACACGCCCTCCCCCCCACCTCCCCAACCTACCTCTCCACCCTCACCGCCTTCTTCCGCCCCTATTACTCCCTGCTCCCCTCCTACACCCCATCCTGCACCCCCACCGCCATCCTCGCCACCAATTGGACGCACGACGAGTTCGCGGGCTATGGCAGCTATACGAATTTCCAGGTCTGTGACGAGCGGGAGGGGGTACAGTTGGATCGGGATATTGAAAATTTGAGGGAGGGGTGGCCGGAAGGGGGGGTGTGGTTTGCGGGGGAGCATACGGCGCCGTTTGTGGCGTTGGGGACGGTGACGGGGGCGTGGTGGAGTGGGGAGGGGGTGGGGAGGAGGGTCGTTGGGGCTTGTGCGGGGGGTGAGGAGTAGGTCGTTCGTGTTTCGTTTTTGTCATGACCAGGTTTCTTTTGCATGGAGGTCGGGCTGCTCCGCTCTGCTCATGGGTGTGTTTTGGAGTGGACGACGGCATGTATACACGAAGATTAGATTGGGGGTGTTTGGACCTCTTCTTTGTGTCACGGATATAGCATTCCATTTTCTGGCAGAACTGGTTAATGAATTTTGGGTTTTGGTACCTTGGTGCAGTTTGGTTGAGCTTCAGCATGGAATTTGTTAGGGCGAAATGCAATATCGTCTATCTTTCGTTCAACTCCCGTCTCAGCTTTTCTCACAGTGCGTACTTGAATTTTTCAAAGCCTAATCCACTTCCTGTCATTCTTCACTAGCACCCAAAACCCCCTCTTTCACAAACTCTGATCCGAATCAAGCACCCCATAGCCTCCCTCCCCAGCATTCCCCTCCTTACCATACTGCCTCGGTCCCGTCCCCCCACTCGCACTCTGCGCCTGCGTCTGGAAATCATGCTCCGCTTTCCTGCCCGGATCATTCTCGCTCCCAATCTCCGAGTTGAAGCTCGCGTTGTTGCTGTCGTCGACGTCGAAGCCGCCTTCGGTGATGTTTTTGCCGTGGGGCTTGCCGGATTTGCCGGGGTTGGAGACGACGGAGGCGATGTAGCCGGGGGCGGTGGAGGCGGTGGAGGAGGTTCCGCTGGTGGTGGAGGTGCTGGGTTTTTGGTTGGATGAGTCGGAATTACCGCCAGTCGAACCGGTATCAGTGGCTGAGCCGCTGCCGCCAGTTGAAGCATTGCCACCAGTTGAATCACTGCCACCAGTCGAGCCGCTGCCAGACGTTTGGTAGATCGAATCATCCGAAGATGTCTCCTGTTTCGCGCTCGTGGGCCCCCCTGCGTAGCCTCCTGCACTGTGAGCTCCCGGAAATTCCGCTTTTCCAGCCGCTTCGGGGTACTTCTGTCCTCCAGGCCCGTTTGCCTGTTTCGCAACCTCTGACGACCCAGCTTTGGCTTCACGCTCTGCGGCGTCTCGGGCTGGGGCTAGGGTAGTGGCGCCAGAGGTGTCGGTGTTGGCAAAGGTGGAATTGGAGCCGGAGACGGATTGCTGGGGGGTTTTGGGTGTTAGTACCCTCCTTTCGAGACTGTGCCTTGATTCATATGATAGGGATGCGCATTCTTCAACTTGGGAAAAGCCCCGAAAGAAAGAGAAGTGGGTTTTCTGTCTGGTGTATAGAGATTGATATACTTACTGGTTCCGAATTGCGGTTCAAGGAGAAAGCACCGCCTGAGCGAGCTGATTCTGCTGCTAAAGAATCGGATGCTATTGCGCCGGCACTTTCTTGGGTAGGGTTTTGATGTCTCTCTGGGTCAGAGGTATTCTGATCAAGGAGTTAGCGACAAACACAAGCTGACTGTAGGGTCGAGTACCTTCATTCCTTGGCTGGTGGAGCCAATGGGAGTCCCTTGCATGTCCATGATAGAAGTTGAATAGTGGATTACAATTCGGGCTACGGATTGTAGATGTAGATTATGAGTGTTTGCAAGAAGGAGTAGGTTTTGGAACAATGGAAATGTTCGAGTGACTATCTACTCTCTACCTAAGCTTTGCTGCAAGGCTACATCATCTGAGAAGGGCATGATGTAACGCCCCACTCCCGCCGAAGCATATGAATTTACCCCTCCATACGGTATGCTGTAAGACTGAAAGAATCGTAGATTGTTCGACCAGAAACCATTCAGAATGAAGATATGGAATAAAGAAAGGAAGGATTGGATGTCTACGTCCCAGCTGCACCACTAAACCCAAAGCTCACTGGCTTGCTACGCCCATGAAACCAAGACCACCTTCGCATTCAGCCAACCTATCTCAATGCCTCCATCCGTACCTACCCATTCTGCAAAAAGCCCTATAAAGCTCTGGATTTGATCATTCCAACTTGCCTCATTCGAAATACTCAGGACTTTGTAGCATCCTTGGGCAGTCCATCCAAGCCATCATGACCTTGCCTCCCAACCCCTCCACTAGGCGCTGTGTTTACCCCAGCTTGGCTCCCATCCGTCCGCACGTTACTGTCGCCTGTCGCCGGTCCCCTCAGTCCACTCTCGCTTCCATTTCCATATGAGACATCACTCTGCACACCCCCAGACCCTACATTGACTTTGCTGCCATCGGCCGAGTTCCAGTCTGAAGCTACAGGCGGTTGCTCAGGGAGTGGAAGATTCGCTTGACGTTCAGCGATGACCTCGGAGCGAGGTTGAGTGTTGGAGTCAGTCACGGACTGTTGGTTAGGGATTAAAAAGAGTTCGGATGGAGTCGAGGAGTTGGGAATGACGGCATGCATACTTTCGTGAGAGAAGGCTCTGAGTCGGCGGGAACATTGCCATCGTTGGATTCGGAGACGCGAGACTCTGGCTTGCGAAGGTCCTCTCTGGTGTTGTGGAAGGTTTGATCAGTCATTCTGGCGGTCGATGATAAGGGTCGTGTAGAATGTGATTGTGATTTTAGAGGTATGTCCAAGAGATTTGGTGAGCTGCTTGAAGGTGATTCAGATGTCTTGCATGATAAAATGACGCAAATATCGCCAATGACGTCAACATGGGGTTTCGAAAAAGCCGCATGTTTCGAAGGCGGATCCGCTAGACCCTACGAGTAACTCTAGATAAGATTAAGATTGCATGAGGGGAACAATACTCAATAACAACGTAAAAGGGGAGCAAGCGAAAAACAAGGAACATGATTTGAGAGAATGTTCAGAGGTACTTGTATGCGTGAGCTTGAGCTTGATTCTTTTTTTCCGAGGATGTTCCCAAACCTGCGATACTTGGGGTATTGTGAATAAGTTACTTTAATTCACTTCCAAACAATCATACAATACTCCAGAAAGAACAGTCATGGTCAATGGGCAGCCCCTTGATTAACTCGAAACAACATGTGTCTTATGTTAATTAATCCAAGATTAATCTTCGAACAAGACGAGGATCACTCGCACGGGTATTGCCCACGTGATAGGTCACTCGAATTAAAATCACTCGGCCACTATGTTTCAGACTGGACCATTCCTTAGTTCGAACCGTATCCAATTCGAGTGTTTCTCTTGTGCTCGCCACAGTCTTTTTTCTCTATCCTGTATCCCGCAATCCTGCATCATTTTTTTACGCTGAGGAGTTTTGCAAAGAAAAGCTAATCTACTCTGTATGTGCCTTGAGATCCTAGAGATCCTAGAACTACACTTACAATCACATGCAATCGCCCTGATGCACCAACCTTGATTCCGTTAGCGTGCTTCTTGCGGAGAGAAAAGTCAGCCTTGCCAGCCGCTTGACAGGGTTTTCGTTTTTCCTCATCCAACAACAACATGTCTTCCGCATATCTTCTAACCGTCAATTTTCCGGTGGCAAAGGGCGAAAAGCGAATCAGCCAGGGCTCCCCGCGGATCTTGGCCTTAGAACCCCCAGGTCTTCTCTTTCGCTCTGATTGTTTAGCTGCGTAAAATCCTTCGCTTTGGCCTCCAGGTGAACCAAAGGAACCGGGTATCCGTCGTCATGCCGCAGAACAAGCTCGACCACGGTATCGAGCTCAGCACGAGTGGAACGCTACCGGAACGGCGTTGGCCAATTAACGGGGAGCATCGCTCAGTGCAAAGGGTTTTCCTCCACCCATCCAACATTTCAGATCCCCGCCTTTTTTTCAGAACAGGTCTCCGATTGCTTATTATTTGGCCACTCGATTGAAGGCGTTGCATAAGGGCCATCACACTACACAACAGGATGATACCCGTGTCTCCTGAATGACTGAACCCTACTTCGGACCGACTGACCATTCCAGATCGAAAGTCCCTGCGCCATCGGTCCGACTCCCCCTGTAACGATAACTTGCTACATAAAGTATCATTTTCCATCACTTAGTGTCAGAACATTGTTCATCTTTTTCATCCACCGACAGGCTTCCTCCTCTCTCGTATTAAAACTCAAAGATAGACGTCCTTAATTAACTGATATAAGCCTCCGACGCTGCCAGCTATATTCAGACTAATATGTCCAAGAAGGTCCAGTTGCTCTCACCGGGGCTGCGCCCCGGAGTACGCCGCCATTCTACTGCAGATGCTACTTTTGCAGATCTGGCTATAGGACCTTCAATTGTCATGCCGCCGAAAAGTGTGGAGGACCAAGAGCATGAGCATGAGACAGCTGCTGCCCTTGAGTTAGCCAAGCATCGTTTAAGTCAAGCCAGCTCTGGAGAGGTTAGCGAGGGCGTATCAACTGCGCCTAGTACACCACCTGAATCGTCCGCCACAGATGCCTTTGCATTTGCGTTTGATATCGATGGCGTTCTTATCCGTGGAGGTAAGCCAATACCAGAGGCGATCGAGGCTATCAAGGTGCTCAACGGGCAGAACAGATACGGCATTAAGGTGTAAGTTTTCCAACACCACGTCGGTCATACTTAGCAACTCACACACTTAGGCCGTACATTTTCGTCACGAATGGCGGCGGTAAGACTGAGCAAGAAAGGTGTCTAGACCTGAGCAGACAGCTCGAAATAGCGGTCTCTCCAGGTCAATTCATTTGCGGTGTAGGTCAAACTCGCTTTTTCTGGTCTTTGCACTGCTGACTCCACGCTATATAGCACACGCCTATGCGTGAGATGGCCGAGAAATATCATACTGTGCTTGTTATGGGTGGAGAAGGGGAGAAATGTCGCTTGGTTGCCGAAGGCTATGGGTTCAAGGATGTCGTCACTCCTGGAGATATCATAAAGGACAACCGACATACTACACCATTCCGTAAGCTTACAGAGGAGGAGGAAAAGCACTCCAGAATCCGCAATTTCGGCGAGGTCGACATCGAAGCTATTTTCGTATTTGCGGACAGCCGCGACTGGGCTGGTGACCAGCAAATACTTCTTGATCTTCTCACTTCGAAGAATGGAAGACTGGGGACAAGATCCGAAAATTACGACGAAGGCCCCCCAATCTTCTTTTCCCATAACGACATGGTCTGGGCGACCTCACATGAGTCAACACGTTTGGGTATGGGTGCTCTTCGGGTATCCTTGGAAGCCATGTACAAAGCCGTTACTAGAAAGGATTTGAAGTCAACCGCATTTGGCAAGCCACAAATCGGCACCTTTCAGTTCGCTACCCGCTTGCTGCAACAATGGCGGAAAGACACTCATGGCATCAACTCCCCACCGGAGACGGTCTATTTTGTTGGCGACACACCCGAATCCGACATTCGCGGGACGAATGAATACAACGAGTCTCCACTCTGCCACAACTCCTGGTACTCCATACTCGTCTGCACCGGTGTATACCGAAAGGGGACGAAGCCAAGTTTTGAGCCCAAGGCCACCGTCGAGAACGTTCTTGGGGCCGTAAACCACGGTATCGAGCGAGAAATGAAGAAGTCGTTGATGCGCAAGGCCTTAGAGCCCACGTTCAATGGCGGCGAGAGCGCTGTCGTGGACGAAGACGAAGAGAAGCAATTACTTCGAGCCCAAATCAAACTCCAGGACGACCTCATCGAAAACCTGAAACGTCAGCTTGCGCAGCGTTCTTAGAGTGCACAATTAAATGCCGCGGACTTTTCTTCGCAAAAACTCATTGATACCATGCAACGAAGCTCCTTTGTTTGTATACGACTTCGGTCTCCACTACGGAAGTGCTCCAGAGATCGTTTGGTAACTTGGGCCTTTAGACAGGCAATTTAACATGTTGAGTCCTGTGCTTCAAAGCTTGGGTTTGCCAAGGGTGTAAAGGGAATTGTGAATTGATTAGCAAGGATGAAGGCCCTCCTTTATTTCAAGTGAGCCCACTCAAAGCGATGCACGCACGGTGGCAATCTGGGCTTGCCACACTCCTCGAGTTGTTTGATGATCGTTCGAAAATGATCACTCAAATTCTTCTCTCAACTCCACGATATTCTTGCCGTTTCAGTCAGAAAGAGAGCCTCGTACAGCCTACACACATGGGTCTAGGCACTACCTACCTTCTTACTGTCGAGATGTTTGAGTACTGTAGTGCAGATGGTATGAGCCGAACGAGCCGAAGGCACTGCAAGCCATTCTTATATCCGCAACTACCACAGTAAGCCGAGTGCAGTTTATCGATTGAGGCTGCACGCAGGGCGGCTCGGGGAGGCGCCTGGGGGGGTTCTTTAGTCAAGGTACCTTAGTCATTTAGCTACAGTAGCCCCACCACAAAACCCTGATCTCCATGTCGAGGTACCTACAAGTCGCATCGTCCACCTGATGCGAGACCTCAGACACGTTAAACATTGAACAAGTGCCTGAAGCCGTCTTGTGACCCCCCGTCCTTGAATACATAAGGAAGGCCTTGTAGGTTGTACCATGTGTGTGATCTTGAGAAATCAATTTCATGTGATTGAGGGGCTTCACGGCCCTGTCGGTGTCGGACATTCCTCGATACCTTACCTCGCTCTTCCTTCACCTCTGGCGAGTCAACAATAACAATACACTTCATAGTTCATTCACCCCCAAGTTGCCGCTTGGCTTCACTATCCTACAAGCCTTCACAGTCGGCTCCCAACCGCAACCAATAGACCAACCATGATACTGGCTTGAAGCCTCTCGTTCAGTCCGGGCCTCGTGTTGACGTTGCCACATCTAGTTCGCAACATGGTACCACTTGTCTCAGAACCACCTTCCACACCGGCTCCACCGACTCTGGAAGTCGTGAAGACCCCCGTAAAGCCGGCTGGGATGATGGACAACAACACAACCCTACGACCAGAAACGCCACGACGTGCCACTGCTCCAGAAAGTTTGGACGCGACATCACCTTTCTCCAAGCCGTCTACAATCACCTACCCAATGCGCCCACGCAACCGTTCGCCCTTTTCGGGGCATGTGAGATCCAGGTCTTCGGCCAGTTCCCTATCAGCTCCGCCAATGAGTCGAGCACATTCCTCACCTGTGCCAGATAGCGCGGGACGGCTACTCATGTCAACGATCGCCAGACCCTCCAGTCCCCTCGGCCCTCCAGGTCGACATCGTAGTCCTCTACGAAGGGTTTCGGATGAGCCATATTCCAGCTACGGTGGGCAAATCGACATTGGCGAGACCATCTCTGAAAATTCAGAGCTGGATCTAACACCAAGAGGAACGTCGGATATAGACGCCGTACCAACCTCACCATTACCATACTTACAGAACACCTTCCCGCGAAGCCGTCGGCGTCCATCATCGCCCCTCCACCAAGTCACGCCCTCTCCTTTTCTCAACAGCACACCAACTTCTATCCTTCGGACGAGCATCTCTTCTCCATCTCTGGCTGCTGCGAGATACAACGAATCTTATCCCTCCAACTCTTCATTCTCGTCCTCTTCTATACCATCAACGCCTACATCGTTCCGGTCCCGTTCACCCAGCATCTCCTCTCTTGAAACTATCCCTGACTCTCCAGATGCCGAGCTCGAAGCGGAGAATATCGCACGTCTTAAAGCAGCCGCTGACAGAGAAAGCAATTGTGAAGGCGAAGATGGGGTACGGCGAAGAGCTAGTTCGGACGTTTTGGGAAAGGGAGGGGCGACACGGGACAAGAGAAAGAGATGGAGTGTTTGTGGGGCTGAGAGGAGAGGGGATCTGGACCTGGAAACTATTTGGGAGGATTGATCGGAGCAGTAGTTGGGTTTGTGTCAGGACGTGCGCCCTTCAAGATCCGCGAAGCCAGCACACGTCATGAAATGGCCATTGAAATTACGCCTTGTCCGGCGTCCTGAGTGTAAAATAGCGAGGAGGCATACTATACGAACATCATTTAGACTCAAGCATACGGAGGGTTTATTGTGGGCGGACATCCGACCTTCACTAAAAGCCTTATACCACAACCGACATTCGCTACCACGACCATTGACGACTCCTGCGCGCAAACAGCCGCTTGGGCATGACGCTTTTATTTGGTCTACCTCCTTCACCGAGGCCACCATATCATTTTGGCGTTTCTTCTGGCGTTCGCTTCTTGTCCTTCTCTTAGAGAGGAATTGTGCTTCTTTCGCGGCGATACCCTTGGTAGGAGGTTTGTGTGGCGGAGCTGAGCTCGGTCTTGTACGGGTGGCTTGGGCATGCATGCAGATGAGATTATGAAGCTGGGTTGGCTGGAGAGCTACGTGCTGTTGCTTTTGGTGATGCGGGGATAGTGAGAATAGCAAAGCCGGCATCAGTCCCGTCAGAACATACATTGTTGTGCCAAAGTAACGAAACGTGGAGTTTATGGTTCCTATGCTATGCTACATTTTTCGCGCCGGGACCGCTAATTCCACTCTACCTCGACACCTTTCCCCTCCCTCCAACTCTTAACCTCAGCCCCCCCTACGACCTCAACCCCAACAACAACCCCGCTCCCTTGCCGCCCTTGTCCCCATCCCCGCCCCCAGGCAAATACGTCACATTCGGATTCCCAGCCAACGTCTGCGCAATCTCCCTACTCGCCTCAATCCGCCGAATCATGATCAACCCATCCCCAGCCTTGGCCACCGCCTTCGAGATAATATCCGCGCTCTCAGCTTCCCCCTCCGCCCTGATAACATTCGCCTGCCTCTCCTGCTCAGCCTTCTCGACGATAAACCGCGACCGCTCGGCGTCCTGCTGGGCGATCTGCTTCTGCTCGACGGCGCGGGTGAATTCTTTGCCAAAGGTCATGTGCGTAATGGAGACGTCCTCGAGGGCGATGTTGAACTCGGATGCACGTTTGAGGAGGTCGGTGCGGATGCGGGCGGAGACTGACTCACGCTGCGTGATTAGTTCGGCGGCGTCGAATTGGGCGACGATGGCTTTGAGGACTTCATTGCCGATGGAGGGGAGGACACGCTCGTCGTAGTCAAGGCCGAGGGACTGAAGCGGGAGGCTTAGTATGGGGTTTAGGAGGGAGGGGGAAGATGAGGAAAGGGAATAATTTAGGTACGGAAAATACATATGGGGTTGAACAACGCATCTTCACTTACCTGATAGATCTTTGGTAGCATCTTGACCTCCGGTCTGTGCAGGACCCTTAACGTCAAGCTAACCATTTGCAAATCCTTACTCCCCGTTGTGGTGCTGATATTCCGGGGTTTGGTCCTGACATCGTAGATGATTGACTTTTGTAGCCAGGGAATCAGAAAATGCGTTCCTTCATTGACGACGGTCTCTTTTACTCCGGAGAGACGGTCAAAGATTACGGCGCGGGTGCCGCCCTTGACATCGTAGATGGAGGCTTGGGCGAAGGAGAGGCCGATGGCGACGGGGACGGCGTAGCGGTAGACGGCGCCGAGGGTATTAGCCATGGTAGTGAGTGGCGGGCGACTTAGAAGGAGTCAATAGGGGTATTTTGAGGGGGAAGCGAGGGAGAAATATGGTGGTAGACGACAGTGAAGAAGGGAGTGGAGGTTCTCCATTTTCCAAAGTCGAGCTCGAATGTGGACTAGCGTCAACTTCACGGCAAGGCTTGGCATCGAGCTATGAATTCGAACCTCCACATCATCTCCCCATCATACCACGATTGCAAACGCCTACATCGCTTTTGTCATTCGCATACCATTGAACCGGCATCATGACAGGCGGAAGTGAACCTTTGGATACCAAGCATGGCCAGTAAGTCTATCCAGCCAGCCGGGAGACACCAGCGACTCCTGTTTGCAAATCCTCATGTTATCCCACCTTATATTCGGAATGTATAAGTGTACACTACTGACTCCATTCTTGCAGATACATCGGTGGCTGGGGCAATCTAGGTACGCTATCACGGACACCCTTGCGCTTCTCACTGCCCGCATCCGTAGCGCAGCAGCAGCAATGCTATCATGAGCCACATTTCAAACATACAAAGACGATGGGCAATATGGCTCTATGAAAGATACTGATGGGCTCAATACGCAGGTTCCCAAACACAAAAAGGCATAATCACCTACGCCCTTTCTGCAAACCGACAACGACCGCTTGCTGGTACCGCCAACGCAGCCGTGTTCAACTCATGGCGGAGATTCCGAGCACAGGCCCTTTACGTTATTCCTCCCTTTGTGATTGCATACATGACTATGAACTGGGCTATTGAGAAGTACGTCTTGAGGGCCGAGTCTTCCGCCGACCAGCTGAATAACCTGGAGTTCGCGTTCACATGTACTAACGAGCTTTCTAGGAACGAGTACTACAATTCGAAAGAGGGAAGAATGCATGACACCGAAGCAGCTGAGGCAGCTACCCAAGGAGGCTCGGTCCGCGGTTGAAGAGTTGCAGTATTCCAACTTTTGTATTGTGAACCGTGAAGTGGAATTCGAAAGCACATGAATATATTGTACATATCAGCCTCTACAAGGTCCTCCGTTGAGCGCTATGATCAGTCAGTGATACTAACTAACCAAAGCAACCGATGCGGTAGCTTAAGGACCAGGCAGGCGAAAGCGCAGCAGATCACGATGCAAACGGGTTGATTTGGAAGGAGGCAGGAAACAGACGAGAGACTTGATTCGGAAAAGGACGCATGGTGATTGCCATGAAAAAGGATGGTATTTTACATTTTGTTGCCTCGGGCGCCCGATTTCCATCCTCCGAAGGTCAGCGGGGCTTCGGATAACATTTAATCCCGTAACTGCAATGCTGACAGGACGAACTCTGAGGTCATGTTACTCCTTCCGCTTCTAATGGACTCATATATTTCTTCTTGTCGCATTTATCTCGAATTTTTCATCTCAAGTCAAAGGAAAGCATGCTAAAACTCATTCAGTCACTCGCCTCTTTCAAGGGTGATCTCTCAGTCCTGACTACTCCGCCAAACTTTCTTTCAACTCTCTCCCAAGTCGAATTCCCTTCTTGGTGGACTGAGCATCTTCGTGATTTTATCGCACCTACATTTGACTCAGATCCAGAGAAACGAGCCGTCCTCGTCTTAAAGTGGTACCTAGGATCTCTAAATGCGCAGTTCGGAACAAGGGGCGAGAAACTGGGTTACAAAAGTCCGCTGAATCCGTTTTTGGGAGAGCTGTTTTTTGGGGAATGGGAGAGCAATGCTATGGGTACGACGCAGCTTATTTCCGAGCAAGTCTGGTATGTCTGAGCGGGATCCAATCACGGTCATGGCAAGAGTAGCAACTCATCTTCGGCATCAGCCATCATCCACCGGTTACAGCATACTGCATCAGGAACGAAACCCACGGAATTCGGGTAAGACTCAGTCTTCGAAGACCTAGGGAATAGAGATTTATTTTGCTGTCAGCTTCAAGGCTACCATGCTCCAAAAACCTCATTCTCCGGAACCTTTCGGATCAAGCAAATAGGGCACGCCACCCTCCATCTTGACAAATACGACGAAGACTACCTCATAACTCTTCCTTCCTTTCACATCAAAGGTCTTCTCACCGGCAACCCTTATCTTGAGTTAGAAGGGGCGACTCACATCTACTCCTCCACCGGCCTCACCTCTCGAGTCGAGTACTCCGGCATAGGCCTCTTCTCCGGCAAGAGAAGCAGCTTCCTTGCCACACTCCGTCGCACTAACCAAGACGACGAACCCCTCTATTCCGTCATCGGACAGTGGACAGACACCTTCACCATTAAAAACGAAACCACACAAGAAGTCGAAGTCTGCCACACCCATACTCACGAAACCAATCCCCTCATCGTCGCGGATATCGACCGCCAAGACCCATGGGAATCCCGCAGAGCGTGGGCTAAAGTCACAAAAGCCATTAGAGCAGGCAATATGCTTACGACCGTACGCGAGAAATCGAAACTGGAACAGGCACAGCGGGAGATGAGGAGGAAAGAAAAGGCCCAAGGGAAAAAATGGAAGCAATTGTTCTTCAGTCGGGCAGAAGACGATCCGTTGTTTGAAAGGCTGGCGGGCCATGCTAAGGAGCAGCTGAGTGCTGATATGACGGGGGGAGTGTGGAGGTTTGATGAGGGCGAGGCGAGGAGGGTGAGGGTGCCGTATCATGAAGGGGTTACGCCGACTGGGTAGGGGGGGGAGGTAAACTTTGGTGGCGCAGATACCCAACTCACATCTTTTTGTAAATGTTAACGACGTGACGGTCTTTGTAGATAGTAGGAATATATATATATATATCTGACCATCCATCTCTCTTTGGAGTTGGGGTTCCGTACCCAGCGGACTGCCTGCTTTGCTTTCTACAGTACAGTAAGCCCCCTCCGCATTGACAAAAAAAAACCCCGGAGATAGCAAATGCGTGCACGAAGCTCCACCGTACTTTGCTTTTTTTTTAGAAGTCCTTTTCCAGTCCAATATCGCCATGGCGGGAGCCGTGATGGGCGCAGTCCGGGGGACTCCTGTTCTTTTTTGGTTTCTTGGCTTCCGATGCTGGGTAATCGGAGACAGGAAGCGAGAGGAGTACAGTAGATGGAAAGGGAATGGCAATAATCAAGGCGGAAAGGAGTGGACGCACGGGGTTTTTTTTTGGGGTGAGGCTAGCAGTGCGCATAGCTGGTGTTTTTTTTCCCCGTGTTTTGAGCCATATGTTAGAAAGCCTTCGGGCCAGATGCTAATAGCCTCGCTCTTTACTAAAGGGGATCTCGCACTGGCGCAAGACCTCCAGCCCTAGGAACCATAGCGAGAATGCCGCCCTTTTCCCAACCCATTAAACGCCGTTTGAACCCCCCACCCCCACCCTCACCCCCGGGCCCCCTCAACATCTACACCCTAACCCCCCTCCCCGCCTTCTCCACGACCTTCACCAACTCCCCAAACACCTCCCCCCACCCCTCCTCTTCCTCCCCGGCCTTCGCAACCCTCTCCCTCCCAACCATAACCACGCTCGTAGGCCTCTTGGTGCTGCCAGCCGCGCCCAGCTCCGCGCGGCTCGGCACGAAGATGTAGGGGATGCCGTGGTCCTCGCAGAGCACGGGGATGTGCGATATGACGTCCATGGGGGAGATGTCGGCGGCGAGGACGACGATGCCGGGGGGTTGTTGTTGTTGTTGTTGTGGGGTGGCGGTGGTGGAGGTGGAGGGGGGGGATTTGCGGAGGGATTTGACGACTTCTTTTACGCCGCGTTTGAGGGATTTGTTTTTGGCGGCTGGGGAGAAAAAAAGGGGGGGGTTAGAATCTTAAGGGTTGGGTGGGGGGGTTTTGGGGGGAGAATACCTTTTTTGACGCTTTTGAGAACTTTCTTTCCGATTTTCTCGTCCGCCAATGGGTTCGCGAATGGGACCAGCGCGCCGAGGAGGGGTGGTGCGGTTTTTATTTTTACTTCGATGGTGTCGTCCTGCTTGGTTGCGACGCTGCCTGGTTTTGCGTCTTCGAGAGTATTTAGGAGTTTGGTTGTGAAGTCGGTGTCTTCTGCTTCGGCGGTTTTGAGCTTCTTTTCCTTCTTGTCTGATTTGGATTTGTGAACGCCTTCTTTTTCGGAGCGTCTTTCTTTCTTTTCCTTCTTTTCCCGTTTTCGATCATCCTTGTCCGTGGGCTTTTCTTTAGCCATGGCGGTCAATGGCTTTTTGGGACGCAGAATAGGAGGGATAATCTTGATGGTTCGTGGTGCTTGTAGAGCTTGTCGACTTCGCTTAGGCGAATTTTTGGGGGTTGCAGCTAGAAGATACGGATAGGACTATATATATTAAACGAGGACCGTGGAACTACCAAGCAACGTCTAAACAAGCTACAAGGCGTACTTCATACAAGATTGCAAGGCGATGGCACCAACGACGTAGATATCCTGGAATACGTCACTGATGAGGATATGATCCAATGATTCCCTAGGCAGAGTGAAAGGTTTGGTGCTGCTCTTCTTCTTGAAGGCGCATGTAACGCGAGAGGTCTGGAAGGATGTATGGCTGAGTATCATAATCATTGTGCTAGAATATGTCTTGCAGTCTCAGAATCAAAACAATCAAGAGCTATGACCAGCACCACAACCAAATGCAGGAGTTCCCTCCATCTCCTTTGCCTTCCTCTCATCTTCAGCAGCATCAACAATGAAACCGTTGTTACACGACTCATCAATCCTGCCTGCGGTAGGCATAGGCACCCCAGCTGGCTTCGAGCCTTGCACCAGCAACAACTTCGCCTCAACCATCCGATCTAAGTCTTCCTGGCGTGGGCGTCCTATTTAGCATATATACTACGTTCGACGGCTCCGAGCTCACTTCGTCCGGATCTGGTCTCAGCCACTTAAGGCGCTCAAGTAGGTTTCCGACATTCTTTTTCAAAACAGTAGCATGAATCAAAATGTCACAAATAGTATCGTTGTATTTGGAGCCACGGACGTCGCGATAGAGAGGGTTCGAGGCTTACGGGTCGGTGCTCTGGTTTTCTATAGTCCTTGGCGGATGGCGCGATTGATGATGGTATCCTGAGCGACAGAACTGATGGTGGGGAGTTTGGAAAACTCCACGTTGGGATCCAGCGATGGCTACGGAAGAACTCTCCAGAGTGTTGTTTGGGTGATCAAATTCGTCATCTTTCAGCGTACGGATGGTTGTTATCTCTGCCTCCATTAGGGTTGTTGTATCTAGACCTCCTGTATCTTGGCATATCGTACAACAAGTAGTACGGATCTTACTTACAGCGAAGGTCGAAGAGTCGCTGACGTAGCTTCTGAAAGTTCTGACAGGCCTTCTAGAAGAATCATGAAGTAGTAGTATGAGGCATACCTTGAATGCTTCTAGAGATTTGAGGAATTTCGTCGACTTGCTCCTGTGGACAAAGGACCTGAAGGCGACAGGTGTTGTGGAAAGGCCTGAATAGACCACCATATCATACATTTTCGAGGCCCTCGGTGCTTTGCCAGCCCCACTCTTTCAAAAGATGCTGGATGCGAAAATCTGCCGCCCAGCCAGTATCTGCTTCTATACCTCTTAGAAGGTTTAAGACTACTCTTTTTTCACAAGAGTCTGTAAGGCATTGTCCGGCAACATACAAAGGTTGAATCTAGAAAACCTTAAAGTCGGTCCTGTCTGGGGGGGCTTCTGCTTACAAAGTTCTTACCATGTGGATGCGAACTGAAGATTCTGGACGAGATAAAGCAAAGCCACTGGTAAGAATTAGTGGCATGTCCCAGTATGCGAACTGCATGACATAATAGTTTAAAATTGAAGGGACCATGGCGAAACGCAAACCGAAATAGAAAGCCCAATACGTACACTATTTCGTGACAATGACGCATGATCTCTGCCTGAATGACCCGATAAGATTTTAGACGCTGGGCAATAGTACTCCGGCGAGCAGTAGTTTCGTGAGGTTTGTTGATGAGTAGGAGGATTCGAGCCATATGGTAGTTTTGCATCGTCGTGCCACACATAGGGATACTGTACCATATCTCGGGGAATACGGATGCACCAAGCTCATTAGACTGGACAGAGGCCTGGTACGGTATCCTGGCGCAGGGGTTGAATGTTTCTGGCAGGCCGCTGCGCCATACAGTAAGTTCCCAGTCAAGTCCATCCCACCTCGCGAGCAGCGTTTGCTGGGAAATGCCAATTGTTAGAGGTTCATCTGCCTGAGCATCATCCATTCGATGGCCTGCCGGGGTCGGGTTGAACGTCTCGCCGGCCGCTATGTAGTTACTAAGCCTGGAAATGAGCCAAACCAGGGCGTTACATATCATGTCTTCTCTCATGAGAGCAATTTCTTCAGACGGATCGCTGTCGCTGTTGCTTGGTACAACAAAACCTTTGCTGTCTATTGATAGGCCAGCCTCTCTCCAGAGTTCCAGATCTTCTGTGTCAAGTCGGGTCTGGCATTCATTGATCACTGTCACGTTCAGTTTCCAAGTGGCCTTAAGGAGGAAGGTGGCTCCTACATGCTGCGAGACAGTCTTGACGCGCGAAATTCCAGAATATGGCTTTCCTGGCTTTGGAAGGTTTTTTGAGTTCATGTAATGACTGGAAGCATCCGGGCGCAGCTGGTAGCTCTATTGACACCATTTTCGTCTGTGCAATATCCAGTAGCGACTTTGTGCCGTTGAGATGGCCAGCCCAGGCAGTACCCGAGGCGTCAAGAAACTCGTATACAGAAAGTATTGCTGTAGCGGCGAGGACATCATCGGAATTGCTTTCTTGGAGATGCCGACGCTCTCGTAGCTCGTTGCCGATAGTGAGAGTAGATCCTGGTTGTGCCCACGAGCCATTTCCAGGAGTACTGGTAGGGGTAGAATGTTGGTTCTGTTGAAGGGCTTCCATTAGTAGAGAGATTGCCATGTCCTGGTTCCGTTAGAATTGCTGTTGGAGTCTGACTTATACGGTAGTACACACGTAATATTTCGCTCCACACCATGCCCAGTCCGTTTTGTCAGCATCAGGCCAAACTTCCATACTTGCTTGTGTGGAGCATAAACCGCCAATAGCGGCCTTCGCACTATTGACCCTGCCAAGCTGCTTTGCTGCAAATGCACAAGCTGCATACTTCAACAGGGGATTCGAAAGCGCTCTCACGGGTACGTAGGATCCAAAGTACATGCCGAAGTCGAAGAGATCCATCCTATGTACTTCAGCTTTTCGCTAAGTCTTAGGTTTACCAAGATACACACCAGTGACCGGGTGTCTCAGAGAAATACCGTAATAAAAAAGCAACCTCATGCTTTGTCTCAACAGCAAGTTCCGGCCACCGGTCTTGCAAAACGCCGGGCGAGCTCGCTGAACCACTTGAGAGAGGTGGCCCTCCTTTCGAATAAGGCCCCTGTAAGCTCGGATCTATTGTCGGGCTCGCATGAGAATTGGGATCCAAGAGGAAGTTCAGGTTGTTGTGCGAAGACGTCGTAGATGATGCTGAAGACATGGATGGACCCGAGGTACCTCTAATGGGACTTCGTGGCTGCATCGGACTTTGGAAGTCAAATTTGCTCGTTAACACGGGTTGAGGGCCGCCATTGGCTTCGGGGGTGCCGTAGAGCGCAGCGGCAGATAGAGCCTCAAGCCTATAACAGTTCATCGAGGGGGTCTCTGGTCGACGTTCAACTTCCCAGCCATAATACTGCTGCACATCCGATGAGGCTTTAGGTGTAAAAGGCCTTTCTTCAACATCGGGCGATGGCGTCTCGGCGTAGGGATCTAAAATATTGATGAAGGTGACTGAACGGTTCAGCCAGAGACACTCTAAGGAATATCAGGATAAACCGACTCTGCCGTGGAATATCTAGCCATACACTATCCTCGTCAAAAGTATTCCTGTAAGCATAAAAGCTCCCCAGATTCTGGTCCGCCGCAGATCCGTCTTCGTTGGCGTTCATAGAAGCATTCTGCTGGTGGCGAAACACAATACCAGAGCTGGCTTGGCATTCCCGGTGGGCTTTTTGACATTGCCCACATACTGGTTTGCGCTCGTCGCATTTGAGCTTGCGTCGGCGGCACGTCAAGCTGGTTCATCATTGAACAAACCTGCAAAAGCATTGGAACAAGAAAGGCTCCACTTACCATCCGGTTCTGGACCTCATACCACATCCACCCTATCCACGAGGTCTCGGATTTGATCTAGCGATCAATCTTGTCATTCCTCAAGCAAGTTGCAGTGAGCGACAATGAGAGCATGGGGTTCGTTGGGCTGACATACTATCGGCCCCACGTAAGCACGTGATGCTAAGGCCGCGGGGCATTTTTATAGGCTTTTTCTGCGCTTGAGGGGCGTATACTCGAAGTCTTCATATCTTTAGGGTACAATAGCATTTCAGATATGACAGCCTTGAGTGATTTGCAAGTTTTGGTGATGTATTCATTATATGTTCGAACATCAACTCTAATTACCCTCTTAAATACAGTTCTAATTATACTATGCAGTAGATACCAGCCTACCTCCTTATGTTACAACATCATGCCGCTGGCATCTGCGTAGAATCGAACTAAGCCCATTACCTGATGTGCCTTGACGTCGTTTTAATAATCGTATATGGCTCGCGCCAGTCGTTCTTCGTAAATGCTGGCAAAGAAATGCTTCGCTTAAACGCTGACCAGACAAGCCGCCCAAATTAAATATCATCGCTGTTCGTTGGATATCGAGAATCATTCAAAATCGTCGTCATAATCGTCACCAGTCTTTGCCAATGTGTATTTCCCGTCGCCTCACATAGATACAGTCCTCCTTCTGGGCGCCAATGGTTTTTGGGCGTAGCAGATCAAGAGTTTGAATCCTGTCTCCCTCTTCTCACACTCTCTCAATAAAGCCTGGTCCGTCCAGATGCTGCTCTCGACGCCGTCATCAGGTAACACACTCATTTCGTAGCACCTCGTATACCACCATCTCCCCACCTTTGACACCATCTTCGTGATGCTCTCGTCGCCTTGCTGCGACGGATCCTTCAGCATGTCCCCCAGAGACATGTCTTTTTCGTCGAAAGAACCAGCCCTGGAACCAGATACGCTACCAGAAACCGGAACGCTCACAGTACAGCGGCTAAGGTTCTCGAATCCTCTTCGCCCCAGCATCTTCTGAATATTGTCCGAGACCGGTTTCAGCGAAACTTCGGGGTCAGCTGTTTGCATTTTGACTTTTAACATGCGGACCGCGCGTCTTGCTCTGTTGCCCATGTTCATCATATCATGATCAAGAATGCTCATCTCTAGGAAGCCACCAGGACGAAGGACGCGCTTGCACTCCGAAATGGCGTTAAAGTAGGCATCCTCGGAACTTGCTACTGGGAAACGAAAAACAGCTGCGGTAAAGAATCCCTTTGGGAAGGGAAACGGGTGTGTCATGCTATTGTGGTAAATCTGTCGGTGATTGGAAGGAGAGCTATAACCACCAACCTCCCGTTTCCTGTCGGAGCTCGCGCTTGTACGTCGGAAAGAACTCAGATTGTAGACTGTGGCATTAGGGTAGGTTAGCGCACAGTAGAACGACCAGTCATCGTTACCAAGTCCATCTAGCACAAGCACTCGATCCTGCCGATTGCTGTGAATCTCCATGTGAGCAGGACTGAAAAGGACCCTGCCAAAGGATAGCCAGCGACTGGTCATCAAAGCGCTGAAACGCAAGTTGCTCTGCGGACCAGGGCCTGTGTCGGTTGTCTCCGCAATGACGTCTGGATTTCTTCTTCCACTGGTTTTATCATGTCTTGATTGAAGAGAATCTGAGCTATAGCGACTTCCTGATGATTCACTTTGACGCCTAGTGACTGCACCGCTGCGATTTCGGTCACCATAGCCTGCAAAAAAATCCGAGAACGACACAGGTGTCGAGGCAGCATCTGCAGATGGGAAAGAAGACAGAAAGGCTGGCTTTCCTGGGGGATTAGGAAGGCCATGGCTGGGTGGATCACCAGAAGACATTGGCAAGTCGAATTTCGGAGGACTATTCGTAGATCCAGTTACAAGCGATGCCTTCCTGATATGAAGAGGCTCAGGCGTCCATTGAGTTTTCCTTGGTGTAAGCTGTTGATCAATATGGTATTTCGCTTGAGAAGCCCGTGGATCCACGTTGTCCAGAAAATCATCAAATTCATTCCAAACCTCATCCTCACTCAGAGCAGTACCAGGAGGGGGCACAACGGCTGTTGTCGCTAAGCTCAATATGCCCGAACTACTTGATCCTGATACCTCGGAGTCAATCCTTGGCAAGAAACCTAAGAACTCAGCTCTGCCAGGCGGACTTCGTGTATTATGGGATACGACAGGAGCACTTGCAGGCTTGGGGGAGTCAGGTTCGCCCCATGCGTGCGGTGGGAGCATCTCAGTTTGTACGCCAAGGGATGGTCGCTCCGCATTCTTCAGATCATCTCTTTGGTTCTCCAAGTTAGAAAGCTCGTTGTCGGTTACGGGAGTCCTCATGAAAGGTCGTGAAAAAGACTGTGGTGGAGGCCTATGTAGTCTATCACGTTTCGAGATGACCCTTGGAATGCGACCGACTTGCTGCAGCCTGGGCTCTCTCGGTTTTGGTAGCATGGGAGGTACGATTGAAGTGACGGCTTGAGCCTCTGGCTGGCGTGAATATACATTTGGGGAAGGCTCCCTCTGAAAATGAGCAAACTCAGCTGGAAAATTAGGCGGAGAAGGAAGCAGCATAGAAATTTTATGGTCTTGCTTGCGAAGAACAGACTCATCATCGGCCCTTGTTAGCACTGAACCAAGATTGGAGTCCTGCTGTGCGTTTTCGCTTCTTTGTGGTTGACTTTCGATGTCATCAAGTCCCGCTGAATCATTGCCATCAAGCATTGCATAATGTGCAACTGAACGAAGTTCGGGAAGCCTTGAGATGGTAACTGGGAGTTCTTTGATACCTTCTTCGTCGTCGTCGTAGGAGCTGACAACCGCAGGTGTCTTTGGAGTGGCATGTGCTCGTTGGAAGAAATTCCACTTTCTTGGTGACTTGGCGTGCTTTTCCGACATCCGAGATTTCAGCCAATTCCCTTCACGGCCCTCGGAGATACTCTCTGCCAACAGTATAGAACTGTCATCGGTATGAAGGACAGATGACTGGTTTGTATCCCGGCTATTGATCATGGGAGCTGGCGCAAGAACCCGAGTATTGATTGGAGTGGGGATTTTCAGAGGCTCGGCCTCGTTGAACAAGTGTGAACGATGTAGGGAACGTCGAGCAGCCAACGTGGGTGCTCCTCGAGAGAAATCGACCTCATCCGCATCCTGATTGTTAGTATAAGCGAAGAAGTTTGGCGTCTCAGGCAAATTTTCATCTCTTCTCAAAAATCCGAAATCATAGGGCTCTGCAGCGAATGCTGCCTCACGCACTGGGTTGCGAGTCAACCTCATCCCCATGGAGCTTTCTTCACTACTAGTCCTATAAAGACCCGCGCCGCTGTTGCGGTCACCGGATTTTAGGCCACCGCCACTGATCACGACGGGTGCCAGTCTTTCCCGCAGGAAGTCGTCCATCACAGGCTCATCCCGGCTTGTGAAACTGCTCTTGCGGCTAGTGGAAGTCCGCACGGCACTGCCTGAAAAGCCCGTGCTCGTTGATCGACCTCTGCTGGCGCTCGTGCTGGTACTGCCACTTCGTCCTCGTCTAGCATACTTCCCATACCCTTCATGTCCAGTTCCGGCTACTGGGCCCTTTTTAGCGGCGCGCTCTGCACTTTCAGCAGGAGTAATCTCAAGTGGAGATTTGGTCCGCTTAGCAAAGAGACCAAATCTACTGGTCGACTTGCTTGAGTCAGCGCTCAATGGGCTGGGTTCATTGATCAAGTAGCCAGTCTTGACACCCACATCCACAGGTAGTATCTCCTTCGATTGAGAAGCTTCAGTTTTACGTAGCCGTGATGGACTAATTGCAACCGGACCTGGCGATGGTAGTCTAGGAGGCCTCGCTTTCACTGACGAGGAATTGGACGGAGAGCGTCCCAAAGTTGGTCGAGCAGCGTATGGCGCCTCTGCATTAACATCAAGCTGGAATGGTCTATCTGAGGAATCTCTCCGTTTATGGCCGGTGGTCATTAGACGGTTTATGTTACTTTGGATAACTTGAGGAGGTTCAGAGAGATCTTCAAGCTTAGGTGTGTTTTCTCTGCTTGGTCTGGTCGGAACAGTTCTTGTCAGAGGCGGTCCCATTCGAAGGATTGGTGATGCAGAGCTCTTCTGCGGGCGCGGTACGTCCCACGGTTCTACTTCAGGCATTGCTTCTACCAGTCTATGAGTCGATATTTCACTTGGGTAGCCGTGCGTTCCTGTATTCTGCTTTTCATTCCGTGGTTGAATCAAGTTCTTCGAAGACGCACGGGTTGGTACACCAGGTGGAGGCGACATGAGTCTGTTTCCAGGATTGCTTGATTTGGTACCTTCTGTTCTCTCTGCACCCTTGACGGTAGACGAAGACGAAGAAGACGTGGCAGATTCCCGAAGCGCAGGGAGCCCTCGAGTCTCCGGGACGTTCAGATCTTGTCTATGTGGCGTAACACCATACCTTCTAGTGACGGGCGGACGGCTGCGAGTCGGACTCAGTTGCCTCGTGTACAAGGGGGATTTCGCAGACACAGGGATTCCCGGTGAGTAAGATGACATTGACGTAGGCGTAGATGTCCGACTGAAAGAGCCAGGAGATTCGGATCGGCGAGTCGACGAACCACTACTATGCGCAAAGCTAGGTGTAGGTTGCGATAAATTTTGCGTTGAAGCCGTTCCACGTTGCTGCCGCCTGCTATAGTTGGCCATGATGGAGCTAGAAGTGGCTTGGGTATAGTTCATTGTCCTTGGACCTGGCAGATATGATATCGGTGACGAAACAGAAGGTATAGCAATGCCGAGAACCGATCCAGAAGACGCACCTCCGTACCTATCAGGTGTACTAGCGGTCTCTCTCTGCGGTCTTGCGGGCACTGGTTCGGACGAGATGGAGGGCGTAGTATGAGCATAACGGCTATGCTGGTCGATCGAGGACGCTTTTCGTCTGAGAACCCTGGGTTGGCGCTTTTCTTGGTGTATGGTGGGGCCAGGAGTGATAGGCTTCGCCGCCGAAATACCTAAGCCAAGAGTACGAGACCGTTGCGGTATGGCCCTTGCCGCAGGCTCACTTCTCGTAGACATGTTTCCTGTAGCTCTTTGCGTTGTGCCACTCTTATTGTTCGAGGAAATGTCGGAATTATTACTCGAGGGCGCTGCCGGCACGCGGCTTTGCTTGCCACGCGAAAACCAAGAGGATGCGGGTATTCTAGAGGTACTGGCTGAGGTAGAAGTGATGGACGCTCTTCGTGATAACCCCGACGACGTTGCCCCCTCCCTCTCAGCTTCTTCTGCCGGCTTCCTCGCCGCTCGTGACCCGTAGGTTCCATATGAAGCCATTTTCCTTGCCGGGCTTGCGACGCTGAGATAGAGGTTGTGATTATGGACAACATGAGCAATGTGTACGGTGAATGGCACGTAAATATATCAATTATAAATGGGTGATGGAATATGCAACTGCGAAAAAGAATTAGTTTTTGGTTCAATATCACACTCCTGATGATGCACTAAGCCAAAACCGAAGCAGATGGTTTAATTTACCTTGGGAGTCGATAAATAGTCGATTCAGTGCCGACACACTTTCTGGGATTTCAGATGAATAGACCATACCCTTGGGCTAAGCAGGTGATTCTGCGTCACGGGCTTTGTTATGTACACAGTACGGAAAGCGCCACAGAGCTCGGAGTGCCAGCGAATGTTTTGCTAACGCAGCACAGCCACACACTTGTCGGAGATTCCGAAATATTCTTAGCAAGTTGCGGTGAGGAGAGTTCATAAGTTGTCACTTTTCGTTAACGGACAATACACAGTAATGCAGCTATTCAAAGAGAATAACGCAAATAAGCAATGATCGTAACTCTGCTAGGAACATAAAGAAATGGCAACGAATATTTTGTGTTGGGGAGTGGGGAGCTGCGCGATAAAAGTCTCTCGGGTTTATCGAGCCAAAGGCAAATGCTTTGACCAGGGTCGCGATTGGCTGTCACCAAATCTCAGCTTTGGCCCAGGCCACCAGTAGTGGCATGTTGGTTTGCCTCCGGGTACGGAGGTACATGGTACATAGCCTGTCAAAGACTGCAAATTCTGCGGAGAGCTAAGTCGATCAGGGTCTAAAGGGCCGTGGTTGACTTTGATCGTCTCAGCTCTCAAGTCTCAACACTCCGTAGTGGTCAGATCTCAGACTGTGGACGGGTAAGATAGCCATCGTTAAAGACCTAAGTATGAGACTGGCATAGAGCTGGAGGGAAAGGGAAGAACCGTCTCCGCGTGATGTACCGTGACTGTCCAGTAACGTGACGGGCTTATATGCAGGCAAGGTTATTCGTCAGGCTGTCCCGTAAGCTGGAGAATAACTCCCTGATAGCAATTTTCTCAGCGGTCGAAGACGCCGAGGATTAGACGCCTAGCTGTCATTCGTCTTGCGATGCGCATGACACTTGCATAAGGTGGTAATGCTGTGATGAATGACAGCGCTTGCCTTCCTGCACTTCGCCGCTGGTGTTGGATTATTCCCCGTTCCGATGCATCTTTCAGGGCTACAGGGTCGCCTTCAACGGCGATCGTGCATGCAGGTGTTCCACTAAGGGGAACAGCGACCAGGAAGACGCCTCGGCCCACCAGGTTGGTGCATATGGATTTTCAAAGTACTTACAACAATAATAGTCAGTCACGGCAGTACATAGTCAAGACACCAACGACCTTGCTTTCGGTACTCGATGGGTTCATGTGGATGCCTTGACGGACCGACGGGACAGGCCAGAGGAAGCGAGCCTTGTTGCTCTGATTCGTTATCGATTGCTCAACCCTGAGGCTACTCCCGAAATTCAACCACGTTAAGTATCTCAGCGCCTCGGTCCGGTTGAATGAGAATACCCAATCAGGTATGAAAACCAACCAAAAGAGCCCTCGCAATGCTGTGAGAGAGTGGGACAGTGAGACCAAGAAACAACCAAGTAGGTAGAGCATCACCTGATCTTGTGCGCCTCTTACGGCGAGTTGGGGAGAATCAATCAGGAGCCAAGTCCCGTACCGCACAGTAACCTCCCACGCAGCAGTCGCTTGCCGCTCATGGTGTGATACCGACTTAGAGAGTAGTATCCCTGAAGCAGCTGACCACGACGACCGAGTACAGACTTGGAGGTTCATGCATTCCGTCCCACGTTATTCCAATAGCGGCAGAACAGGAGCCTTCAGTGCAACATGTACTTGGGAAAAGGCAGTAGCGGCCGACTTTGTACGAGTCGTTGGTATTTGTAGATGGATGGTGCCGGATCTCTGGTCGTGTGCCACGCGGCTTTGGGCCTTGCATTAGATGATATAGCCCAGCAGAAGGGGCGGAAGGCTGCTTGTGGATCTCATTCGCCCTGTGGATTTGGTGGCTTTGGGTCGATTTCAGTCATGTGACCGTGGAAGGGTGTGCCACGATTCGTGGGGGGTTACCCTTACCAGGTGGTGAAACCGTGATCTGAAGTGATGAGAAATGATGCGCTTTGGATCCCATGCTCTGCATAACATCACTCTCATCATGAGCTTGCGAAGTTGCGAGATGAGATCTCACGTTGGTAATTTCAAGTGTCCATTTTATTTGTGATGTGTGTGCTTAGTCACCCTTGCTTTTTCCTCCCAGTCGATCTGCGAACCCACTCGGACCTTGCCATTGACTGTTCGCCGCATCTGGAATTCCAACCAGCGACCACGGAGCAATGGTCTTCTCCACATTCTGCGGGTTGCCGTCTCGTGGTTTGCCTGCGATGGCGAAACCGAGTAGATGTTGTGCGCTCTCGCCATCGTCTGATGTATATCAGAGCTATGGCCAGAATAAGCCTGGTTTGAACAGTGAACGTGTGCAAAGAATCGGAATTTCAATTACCGTGATCAGTGAATAGACACGATGACTAAGGTATCCTCTCAACGCCTTACTACTTTAACTAGAAGTGAAGTGAACAATGGAGATAGGCCATCATGCCACAATAGGTACGGATTGGTGACAATGATAGCAATGGAAGAGCAAAGCAAAACTCGCCAATAGTGGCGCAACACATTCTCAGCCACATGCCAGAGGTCGCATCCGCATCCGTTCTTTTGTCTGCCTGCCTTCTACACTCTCATCCACCAACACCTCAATCCACATACAACTTGCATGATCTCGTACTTTGATTGCAACATCTACCTTTAACGTGTAGCGACTGCAACTACGACAATTACCCATATCAATTGACTCTCACCACCTCCTCGACCACTCCCAAACCTTCACCCCGAGCTCCTCCGTTACCACCATTAACCATGTCGACCGACTACTCCAAGAAGAAAAACGCCGAGCTCGCTGAAATCCTCAAGTCGCGCGCCCTCCCCCACACTGGCAAAAAGGACGAGCTCATTGCCCGCATCCAAGAATCCGACGCCAAAGCCGCTTCCACCGCCACTAAAGAAGCCGCAAAACCTACCACCACCCCTGTTGAAGACGAAATCGACTGGGACGATGATACTCCCATCACCACTGACCCTCCTGCTACCTCCGAACCTGCTGCCGCAGCCCTAGCCGCAGGCGGCCTCGGGCGCGTCGCCAATCCTACCGCTGTCCCCAACCAAATTCCCGCCATCGACCCCTCCAAGGCCTCTGAATCGACCGCTGAAGCTGCCCCTGCTACCACCGAAACCGCCACCAAAACCGCCACTGAAGTCTCCAAACCCTCCAACGAGAATCTCACCGAAGAAAAATCCGCAGAGTCCAAACCCCCACCCGCCAACTTCACCTCCGGTGTCCCGACCACCACCCTCGACGACGAACTCCTCAAGCGCCAAAAACGCGCCCAACGCTTCGGCACCACCGACCCCGCCTCCTCCGAAGCCCTCAAAGCCCTCGAGCGCGCCAAGAAATTCGGCACCACCGCCTCCGACTCCAGCGCCGCCCTCGTCAAGGGCCTGGATGAGCCGCTGCCCGAGCGCACAAAGGGCACGAAGCGCGGGCGCGGCGATAAAGATGAGGGTGAGAATGCGAGGGCAGGGAGTAAGCCGCGGCGGCAGGGTGGTGGGGGGAGGAGAGATCAGGGGGGTAGGAATGGCGGGAGGAGAGGCGCGGGCGGGAGGAAGCGAGATGGCAAGTCTGGGAGTCCGGCGCCAGGGAAGGCGAATGGGCTGAGCGAGAAGGATCGCGTAAAGGCAGAGGCAAGGAAGAGTCGGTTTGCTGCTGCGGCGTGAGGGGTGTGAGCGGGAAGAAGGTGTTTGGTGTGGCATTGCGAGGGGAGGGTTACTTACTATGTGGTCTTTGGAACGAGTGTCTGACTTGCACCAAAAAAAAAGAAAAAGAAAAAGCATTATTGGCTGCGCAAGTCCATTGATGGGACTTTTGCGAGAAAGAAGGGGAAGGAAAAAACAAGGAATCTGAACACCCTACACCACCAACCAGATGCAAGACGGGGTTTTGGATTCGAACACACACACACACACACCCATTGCGAATTCACGCATCGTGTATTCCGTACTGTAACACTATAGCTACTTTACTTACTACCACTTTCCATCGAATATGATAGATAGCATTACATCAACTTTCGCATCTTGTGCAAGTCTCCCACATCCACATCCACGTGCCTTACTCCCCCTCCCAACCCCCCCTTTTTCCCCCCAATCCCCAAGTCCCTTTTCCTCTATACGCATGGGACTATACCTTGTTAACCCAAGAAAAAGGCCCAACGGGCGTGACGGCGACATATTCATGCGAAACCCCAGAAGGTTTTCAGTGCGGAAGGTTGGCGATACGAAATGGGGGGAAGGGACCGTCAAGGACGAGAGGACGAAGATGGAGGACAGGCAAAAAAGAACTTGCGTCTTGATTTTTCACCCCCCAATCGAAGGTACTATTTGCGCACCCGCCTGATGCCATCCTCGATACACTAACCATCACGCCCTTCCCCTCTTTGGACTCTGGACCACAAACTCCACTCGCGGCCCCCCCCCCAAAAACCCATGGGTATCATCACATCATCCCTCCTCTCCCAAAAACACCCTCCACACCAGGTCTGTACAGTTCTCCCGCCTGCTAGATTATTGATACGGCACACCATATCCCCCACCCCCCACCATCCCTTGCTGCTGCACCGCTTGCTGTTGTGCTTGCATAGCCCCCTGCTGCTGGCTTCTCAACTGTCCCAGATCCCTGAACCATAAATGGCTCAACGCGTCCACCGCACTGATCCTCATCTCCGGCCGCAGTTGTAACATTCTGGATAGCAGATCCAGGCCCACCTGGTCAACCTGGGGTAAAATCATTCGCAAGTCCTGGGTGGCGTAGATGTGGAAATTAGGCTTGTATTCTGGGAACTGACTGATGCCCGGCCAAGAACGTTCAGAGGGCGTTCCCATGAGCCGGAAGATCTTCTGTAGTTGATCTTCATTAGTGGTTCCTGGGAATAGGGGTCGGCCAGTGTACATTTCGGCCATGATGCAGCCGGCAGACCATATATCGATCGAGGTGTTGTAGGTGCGGGAGCCGAGGAGGACGTCGGGAGCGCGATACCAGAGAGTGACGACTTCGTTGGAGAATGTATTAACGGGGATCCCAAAGGCTCTCGCGAGACCAAAGTCTGCGAGTTTGAGCTGGCCCTTGTTGTTTATAAGTAGGTTCGGAGGCTTTAGGTCTCGGTGTAAGACGCGGTTTTCGTGGCAGAACGCGATACCCTGCAGGAGTTGGTGCATAAAAGATTTGATAGTGATATAGTCCAACTGGCCGCCGCCGCCGCGAGAGTCCATGTATTTTTTGAGATCTTTGTCCATGTATTCGAAGACGAGCATTAACTTATTCTCGGTGTGAATGACGTCGTGGAGCGAGACGATATTTTCATGTTTGAGCTCTTTCATAAGGGAGATTTCGCGGATAGCGGTGGAAGGGGTGCCCTCTTCGGAGTCGAGGTGGATTTCTTTTAGGGCGACCAGTTCGCCGGTTTGGCGGTTGCGACCTTTAAAGACCTGGGGCCATGGAGTCAGCGGGAGCGCGAGGGATAGTCATGGGGTGGAGTATACAGTGGCATAAGTACCCTCGCCCAGCTGTGGGATAATTAGCATGCAGTCACTGGCGATTGGAAGGATAACATACCTTTTCCAGCTGCTGGAACGAGCTGGGGTGTCTCTTATCCATGACGAACTCGTAAGAATATCTCTGCGGATTCAATGGAGGCGTACAAGTGCTGCTTGGAACAATCGGTATGGTATATGAGAACGTCTGGGCGCTTGGAGGGGCAAAGGTATTCTCGAGTCTGACGGAATTGATCCGCTGTGCTAGTCTCTCTTTGGACCTGAAGATAATCGCAGGGAGCGACAAGCTGGTTGGCAACCTTGTTACTTTGTTGAGAAGCAAACAATTGGGGTTGAGTGTAGGGAAAGGGCGCGGTATATAAAGGATCAGGCTCGGTAAGTTGTTTCAAGAAGGATCTGTTCGGATCGAGGGGATCCATTTTGGGCTGCGGCGGGAGGATGCAGCTCTAAGCGCTGCCCTACGCGTGAAAGCGAGAGGAACAGTAAATATAGTAGTCTTATATATCGTAGTTGGCTCAGCGCGTCAAGTGCTATATTGTTTGGAGTAAAAGGATCTTCTGTTACAAGAGGAACCCATGTCTGCAAAGGCTTGATTGAAATTGGAATGCACGGCAGTCCTGCTCCTTCCTCATGGAATTTCCCTTCTGGGGGTGAGACTTTCCCAAGGCTACTAGTATCCGGAGTAACGTCCAAATAAATGAGTTAGAATATTCGCATCTGTAGGTGTTCGAGATCACCAGATAAGTCCTGCAACGGGTCCATGCCGAGTGACATTAAAACAATTTCAATTGAGCAACCACCATATCGCCTGTACAAGGCTTCAAAGCAACCATTCCTCCGACGGTACCGTACAAACTCTCCGAGTCGTTTTGTTACAGAAAAGTCGCTCTCCTTGCTCCAACTTCCAGCGCAAGGATCCATTCATCACATAGAAAACTCTCCGGAGCTCTAAAAGACATATAATTTACACCATCCAGACAAGCATAACGAATAGCAAACAACCAGTAAGCAGCTTTTCTTCATCGTTAGTCTTAAATCACAGGCCAAAACTCCCTTCCAAACCTTCGAGCACGCCAAATTCGTCCACATTCGGTATTACGATCCCTCGATATTCGCCCCCCATGTCGCAACTACTCAGCTCCTCCCCGCTTGTCAGCTCTTCTTCCGAGAAACTCAGCACACTTCGCGCTGAAGCTGGATTAGTGCCTAGATCTGGTGGCATGGCCCATATTTCCGAGGCCCAGTCGTAGGTTGCAGACGATGGGGACGGAGATATGTAAGCTGAAAGCAGGTTGGGTGATGAAAATAGGCCGTCGTACGGAGTGTGCGTTTGCTGCGTAAGACCATAGGCCGCATCTATGTCTTTATACGGGGTTCCGCACATAGTGGACTGAGAGTTGGGTCTGGGAGTCTGTTCGTTATTGAAGGATAAATAGTCAAGATTTGGTGTTTGACAAGGGGCGGCTTGGCGTGGAGACCTCTGGATGCTCGAAGAGCTCGCGTGATTATACTGAGGTGATGGCTCAGAAATGGCTGATGATATGCTATTCTGGCTGTCGCTTCGGGAGTAGATTCCGAGACTGTTTTTAGAAAGGCTAGGGGCGGTCGCTCGACGACCGTGAGGGTCCTCCTGCTTCATTTGACGAGGATAGCCACCAGCAATGCGCGAAGCCACTGCTTGGATTTGTTTCCTGGCTCCCTTCAAAATGACCTTCGGTGCAGGCATGACGCTATCAGATTTCCGCCTCGGCGTAGTGTCCCCGGGTCCTTGATTACTTTTCGGACCTCGTTCGACACTAATCATTGCACAAGCTACCTTCTTGAATCCTGCAGCTCCAGCTGCTTTGTTACGCTCAAGTATCTCAACGACCGAGCACATGAGCCGTTGACTATCTTGAATAAGCTTGCCGTTACGGTCGAGGTCAAGTCCTTGGAAGAGGAGGCCGAAGCCGGAGAGGAGCAAAAGTTCGTTCTTGTTGAGACAAAAAGAGAAGCTCATCCTGCGTTCTTCGAGTAGTCGCACGATTTGAATGATGTGCTTGCTTGAGCCTGCGAGCGCCATAACTGATGAGGAAGCTTTGGGCCCAAGGGTGGAACCGACAGCAGGGCGGTGAATCAAGGTCCGAATGTAATGATACGCGAGTGACTTATGGTGATGTTAGCTTTGGACCGTTTGAAGGGAAGTGTATAAAGTACCAGTAGCGGTGATCGGCTGCCGACTACATGAGTGCTAGGCTTGTCTTGGACAAAGTGTAATCTCAAGTGAGGCGCAAGACTGTTGAGCCAGGCATCAAGCTCATCGTTCAATGCACTAATGCTCTGGAGAGACAAGTCGTGGGTCGAAGCTGCGGGGTAATTCTGGTCGAGAACTTTTGACATGATGCGCGATACACGGAAGAGGGCCAACGCGCTCGACAGCCTGGTAGATTCTCCAGGTAATGTTGACTGAAACCCTCGCTCCGAAACGTTCTCGTCGTCAATGTCAGAGGGATACTCAGCATAAATATCGTCCTCATTCAATAGCCTTGGCAAGCCGAGTAGAGCAGCTGAAAAGCTGTCAGGGGTCAGCGTGAGCAGATTCCAGAGGAGAGAGAAAACCCACCAGTCTAGAGTATATAGCGTCCAGAACACCTTCTTCCTCGTCTCGCTTGTCAACGCTCCTAGAGAAAAGCGTTTCTGGCTCTGATGAAGTCCAAGGCGATGCGATAGGCTGACCGCCATTCCCTTATAGTGTAGTAGCTGGTTATAATCTGCCTTTGCAATGCAATAGATCTGTGCAAGCACAAAACATTGTAAAGTTGCTAGTGTGTTTTCGGAAGACACCGAGTCGATTGCAGTCTGCCATTGATTCTCGAAATCCGCCGCATTCTGCTTGTTCCACTAACGACCGAAGATTAGCAGCCTCTCCATTCTTCTGAGCGCCAGACACATACCTCAGCTGATAACGCCGCAATGCCAAACACCAGATTGAGCTGCACAATTGATTGCTGATCATGAAGGTCTCCGGGGTGGGTTACAAAATCGGTGTAAATTTTCAAAAAGGTAGGCCTATGCAGTACCGGAAACAAAGGGGCCCATTCTTGGAAAAAGATGTTGATCATCTGATCAGAAACGAGGCGTGGAGGCGCCTTTGACGTGGTACTTGTAGCTGAAGTACCTCTGGGTAAAGACGGTTTAGTACTCGGGGCGAAGAAGGACTCGGTCTTGAAATCACTACATTGTTTACCACTTTCTTGAACCTTCGCCTTGAACGTATCTAAAGCCGTCAGCGAAAACTGTGGCTAGCCCACGGCTGCACTATTCACCTATGAAGGCTCTTCCACTTGATGCGCCCATGAAGAACGAATCTGTATTATCCCCATCAAGCAGACACGGCGATTGCTGCACCCTGAACACATCATCTGTAGGTTCCTGTCCTTCCACTACCGGAACCTGCTCCGCAGTCGTCGTGGGTGAAGCGGTGGCTGATGGTCGTCGTGAGGAGGGAAAACTCGAGTGAATCCTCGAAAGAATGTCGATTTTCTCATCCTTCTCGTCCAACAAGTCCTTCAGCTCCTTCACTTCCGTTTCCAGCGCCCTCACCCGTTCTTCCAGAGACTCCGTATATCCTCTCGGGAAAGCCCTTCGGCTAAGCTTGTCGCTTGTTTTGCACTCGAAGCCCACATTCGCACACTGAGAACAGCAGGGGGTAATGCCGTCACATCGTATTTTCTTGCTTCGACATCTGTCACAGGCTTGCGCGATCCTACTTTGTGCACTCGTCCCAACTTTTATGACTTTCATAGGAAGAATTCCAGGCATGGTTGCTTTCTCTGGGGACAACGACGAGCTAAAGCCGAGGGCGTATCTGCGAGGACTATGATAGCATTGAAGCTTGCTTACACAAAGGTGGAATACAATTGTTAGGTCAAGTTACACAAGAAGTTGTAGGCAGTCGTTGAGATGGCTCGGGGGAATAAGGATAAAGCTATTTTGGCTGTGGGGGTACGGCATTTACCTTACTTATGCATCATTTAGATACTGCGGGCCATTTGCTTTGGCTTCCAGCATGGGGGAGGAAGAAGTCGGAGCCTTGAGGGTGTTAGTGCCATTGTGGCAGGCAATTCATGGGGGGCTTCATCTACGGTGTGTAGTGGTTGTGTGGTTGTCTTGGAATCGCTTCGATTGGCTGATAGTCGGCCAAAGACATGTGCGTGTTCTGGTGCTCATCCAGAACGAGCCTAGTCACGCTACCGAACTGTGTTGTGGCATCTTTAGCACTTTTTAGCACCGACATCTCGATCGGCCCAATAATGCGGGGATTGCCAGAGCCCTAACAATTACCGGAGGCCTAACCGCGACGCCCCCCATCATGAATGATAACATGTCAGCATATATCTAGACTCTGCCCTCTTCACCAATTATCCAGCAATGGGGCCTTGTCGATCGCCGTTCTCTACTCCAATTACTGTAAGGTAGTACAGCTTGACGTCTAATCGGCCAATTCCTGATTCCTTCAGTTGTTACTCCTATGAGGTAATTGGTTTGTGTTGCTATCTAACATATCGCCCTGCTTGCGATTATGCACATATGATCATGCACAGTTCGTAGATAGCCTACGGTACTTTATGTAGGCCTCCGGGCATATTTCGAGGCATATTTCTTCCATGTCGTGGGACAACGGGTCCCTGCAGCCAATTGAATGTGCCTGAACGGTCACAGCGCAGTCAGGGGAGACCCTTCAATATCTCAACTGCCTAAATCATCCATCAAATTTCACCTCTGCCATGGGGGCTGAGGTCGTAGAACCAGGCATTTCAACGTTGGACAGAAACTGCCCGATGACGAGCAAGCTCTTGGGGTACCTAGGTAGCGCACTGAGAGGTACTGTAGCTTCAAATCTTCGCCGCGCTTAATGCGCCAAGTTGGGTACTTAACCACACGCCAAGGTTATGTACCTTTCTTGGCATATCCCCTTCTCCGCATCCCGAAATTGAAGTTGTGCCCTTGATGGATGTAGTTTAGGTGCTATACTCTATGGTGCCGAGACTCGGTTCGAACCCAAGCCGATTTGGCCGGAAACCCATGTTATGGAACATCTTCCCCGGGCGTTTGTTTGGATAGATAGACAAGTCCAGCGACATCGTAACGGGTCATGCTGTACGGTGACTTCCTTTCGAGTGGATTGTCGTCGAGCAAGTGTTTCGCGACTTGTAAGTTCCATGTTCATAGATTTGGGGCTCAACAGAGATGATGCCATCCATCATGCACGGACCTTCTCCGCAAAGCTCGGCTATTTCCGCAGTTCAACATACCTAAGAAACCTAGCTGCCAGCTTTTATTCCCCTTCAGGAAAAGTCATCCTCAAGCGTTGCCTGGCTTTGGTCCGCTCCAGACGCTAGATAGTCCTGGACGGTTTTCGATTCGAGGAGTGTGGATTTCTACAATTCATAAATCATAATCAGCAGGTTTGCTAGTTGCTACTCGAGGAGAAATTGCGAACGAAACATACCCTGTTTTCAAGAGTTTCATAAGCTCGCAGCATCAATGTTCGTTCGAGTCCGCGCAGCCTCAAGGCGTTGAAAAGCCGGGGATAAATGGCTTCGTCTGTAGATAATATTCCTTGAGTGCGATCCTCGCTGCTGTCAAGTGCGCGGAGTTGGCTTTCCAGCCGAGTTTGCAATGTCGCAACTGCTCGTAACTCAAACACATCCCACAGAAGCTCCGCTTTAAGAAGTTTGTCAAGCTCCGAAATATCTGTAATCTCACTGTCTTTCCAATTGACACTCAGTTCCCTCTCACCATCGTTCGTTTGCAGAACCGAAAACCCAAGCCCGTCCTCTTCATTCACACAAAGTAGCCAAACGAAGGCGCCTTCCCACTGTATTGTATCGTCCTGCAGAAACAGTCGGAAGCCAGGTGCTGAATTGTTAACAGCCATCTTTGCAATCTTCAACGGATCGTCGCCTGGGATCTCAAGATCGAGAAACAGCTCCTGGGCGCTTTTCATAGTGTCGTCAATAAAGCCATAGGAGAACAGCATTTCGCATGCACCTTTTTCGTCCCCATATGTGATAGTAATCTCCTCCCCTAAAATGGTGTGTTTACCATGTTGAAGAAGTAGGACTGCATTACCGTTATCATCGGTTTCGTACAAGGCTACAGTGTCCTCGCCCGATGCATGATTCGCCATATCAATATAAGGAACCATTACATGGCCTGTACCGGGTAGATCCAAGGCCCGTGATCTATACATGGCATCAACCTGTTTCCAGTCGTCAAAGGTCAGGGCTCCTGTTTCCGCGTCCCACCAGAATTGCTGACACCAATTGATTGGTAAAGTTGAGTCCCGAAGAAGAGTGAACTCGCGGTCTAAGCTCTTCAGCTTCGCTTCCAACGCTGCCTCGATTGAGGTCCCCACCAAAAAAGTGCGCTCTTCATCGTCCCAAAACGTTGGTAACGGGATGTGCGCAGGCAGCAGCTTCACATATTCAGTCAGTGGATTGTAAACCCCGACTATACCATTTGTAGCACTGTTCGTGATTTGGACTAGTAGAAATATGAGAATTGCTCCCCGAGCTGTCTGGCATGTATCAGTAAAGTCTCTAATATGCTATGGTCTTGGATGACGAAATGGGATCAAGTACCCTTGCATACTCGCCGACAGCTTCAAGGACGTCCTTGAGGTGCTTATCAGACTTGGCAAATATCCACACATTCTCGAGAGATAGGACCAGATCTTTCGGCACCGTCACAAGAATGGAATCCTTATCGTTCCTCTGAGCGGTCAACACTAGGCCTGCGCCTCTGCTACTGGGCGAAGGAGCTACTTCAACTCCATTGAAGCCAACGCCGTTCAGCTTTGCCCATGCGGAAAGATTCCCAACAGGCATACTTTCTCGACGCATCGTGTTCGGATTGTGGGATCATGCTCAAACAAAAGACGGTGATTCGTCAAATCCCTCTTAGTAAGCGATCCTGCTTTGGCCTAGCATCTTCAGACGTGTCACACACCCCGTTAGAGGCAACTAGCATCTACCTACCTTACTGTACGTTTGGAACTTTGGAAGTGCCTAAGTATTCTTCAACATGTACCATCTTCCCCTACTGATATTTGTCACCATAATTGAAGATCTACATTGTACGTTTTGCGCTGCGATTTCTGCTTGTGCTATTGGAGCTTTTGAGAAATCCAAATCACATCATTGGCAATATGATTTCAGAGTCATAGACACTCCCTAATGATCTCCTACCCCAGGCGGAATGGCTCCGTCGCTGGAGAACATCCTGGGAGTTCCTTCCACTGAATCTCGAACTCTTCACCTATGTCTTTCAGTCTGACGAGCTCTGCAGCCCTTCTTCTCATTCACTGCACGGGCAGCACATACCTCTAAAGAACGATTCGAGCTGCATGCATTGGGGCCCCTGCTTAATCTTACCTCCCTCCCGCCATGCTACTATAGATGGGCAGATGCGACAATAAACGGCGATCTTACCCATGGATTCATTTCCTTTTCGTCTTTCGTGCACATTTTCCTTGCAAAAGCGTAAGTGGAACACTACTGGCTCACCATACGTGCATCGCGGCCAACACACGATTTTGACCTTTCACGCTGGCACACTGATAGAAAATTCTTTAATCGTGAACATGAGTGTGAGGTGTACTGGAAGCTAGCAATTACTCTTGTGGACCCAGGAACACTGTTCTTAACAGAAGGGAATAAGGCGCGAGCTGTGCAGAAGAAGGCTGGACACTCGATGAGGAAGATGATAATGGCAAATCATCGATGTAGAGCAGTGAGATGTTTGGGGTGTGCAGGTATGCAGGAAGTGGTGCGCAAGCGCCTGGTAAAAAAGTTGGCAAACTATAAGGTAGTTCAACCGGGGTTGGGACAGTGCTCTTTCTTTAGGGTTGGAGACGAGAATGGTGCTATGCATTCTGAACTGCCTATCTCCGACGATCGAGTCTTTGTTTGTTAACATTTTACCTGGAAGTGAGCTTGACGTGAGAAAGCTGATGGGCAAATGGGGCATGTCGTTCCCTAGATCGTGGTCACTCGGAATTTCATTGAACTCTTGATTGCAAAGCAATGCCAGGTATTATGGTAGACGGGTTTAGGATAGCCTTCTCGAGTATGTATGCAGAGGTCCGTTCTGTTTGTGAGAAGGCTGTTGGAGGGAATCGTTCAGAGCTTGCACCGTCCTATTCGGACGTAAGGCAACCAATGACTCTCCCATTCTCGGCAAGGTCTACCATCACTACGCGTAAGATGCCTACAATTTTTTATCTCGCCTTTTCGAATATGGCCGCCGTTAATGGCAAAATTATTCTCATCATAGGTGCCACTTGAGGTGTCTGTCGTGCTTCCGCTCTAGCTTTTCCTGCAGCTAGAGCAAGCGTTGTCTGTATAGCGCGCCCGTACCGATGATATGAATTTACGGTGTGGGATATGAGCACATGCGTAAGAAAGAACTCATACCTGTGGTGGCAGATGTCACAAATCTAGCAAGCCTAATATAAGTTGCCCGACGACTCGGGTCGAGGCTTGGAACTGTCGACGTTCTCACAGACATTACGGGAGTAACATTATTCGGTACTCTAGAAGCAGAGAAACCTGACGGTTAGCGACATGTCGTTGAAAGTAATATTTGTGGACTGACTTCCCTCATTCATGCGGTCCTGCCTCCGATGATTGCTGTTAAGAACCGGTGTCCCCAGATTGATCAGAAGCGCCTCAGGATGTCTGGACCATCCTGTCAGCGCTGCTTACGTGACATCCAAGGCCACTTCAATTAGATTTCACCAAGATCTTCAAATGGAACCCAGAAGGAAAGGACGTCCACGGCTGTTACGTGCATTCCGGCTCTATGGCCATGTATCTGAGTACCGCGAGCGGTCTATGCGTATTAACTCAGTGGGCTTAAGCTAAGAATACAGAACGTACTATCAGCTTTAAAGCATGGAGAAAAGACACCGAAGCTGGCTGCACATATGATGATGGCGTTGTGTACTGATGAGCGCCGAAGGAAAGTAAGTGTGAATTATATTTAATCCTTAGCAGGATATCGCAGGTGTCATGAAAGATGCTACGATAAGAAAGGAAAAGATCGAAGAATTGAGAAGGGGAGACTATATCATTCAAAAGTTGATGCTTGTCGCTTGCGAATGTTGGGTCAAAGACAACTTGCGCTTTTTGCACTAAACCATGTAATAGTCATAATTGCTATGAGGTGTTGGTGCACGGTACTACGTCCCGATGGGACTCCAAATTCTGCATATCCGAATGGACTCTTGATAGCTGATTTGTTGCTACTCAAGTTGATTGGGCTGGATTCCAGCAGCCAAGATTGCCGCGGATTGGAACCTTCATCATCTCTGACCAAAAAATTTCCTACACTTAACGGTAGTGATGAAGCGTCCTGTCCATTGGTGATACAAGCATGTCAAGCGCATCTTCGATCGCAGCTAGAAGTTTGTGATGGAGCTCGCTTGGCGATACCTAGCTATCCGCAACTGGTGGCCTGAAGTTGATTGTCTTGTGGAACATGACGAGGCTAGCTCCATGGGGACCTCAGATAAAAAATGCTCTGTTTCTTCGGCCTTGTAACACTGTATTGCGCTGGCCATTGGACTTGCATTGTTAAGGAACCCAATATTTCAATCTGGTTGCTTGATTATAGCTCTAGACTTACTACCTGGAGATGCCATGAGATCACATGCTCCCGAGATACTACCACAAGAGGGATCTATGCCTTAATTGAACCGGTCGAGAAGATGGAGTTTGGACAAAGTGCCTGCGCAAGACAAGATGGTTTGCTTTGGCTACGATTTTCCTGGAGATTATACTTGTAGAAGCCGTTGCCGAGCTACGTACGGCGAAGCAGAGCATGGTCGCCGTTGAGAATGTACCAGTTATATGTGTGGTTCACAAAGATTGGTTTCTAAAGCGAAGACGACATTGACCAAGCTATGCAATAGGATGGGGAGATCGCTGGCAATACTACAAACCCTAAGGTTGAACGAAATACGGAACCTGCTCATCAAACTCGTACGAAATCGAAAACCGACTTTACCCCAGTTCATGCTTATTATGCGAACGTGGGACGCTTTCGATTGCTCATTGCGGCAGAGCCGAACATATCTGAAGGAGTCCACGTTGTGCGGGCCAGAAACATGATGGGAGGAAAAGACGTAGGCCATCCGTTGGATGCTATATGACTTGCACATGAACGATCTAAGGGGTTCATTACGACCTTGCCTTTACCGACTGAGGATGACATTAAAGACAAAAGCAAAACGAGCGTTTTCGCGAAGGCCGTGATACTAAACTTTAGATTAGTAATCTCACTTGTTGCAGGAGCAGTCCTAGGTCTTAGCATATCTCAGATGAAGATAATAACTTATAGGGTCTATCGCTTGTACAGTCGCGACCTGTGGTTTTTAGTGGAAGAGACCTCAAGTAATAGAGACCCCTATGCTACTTACTGCATCTTTCGACAATTTCCAGATAGCGAAGCTATAGCAACTACGCTCCGATAGCCTTCTGGAACTGTTATTCCTGCCTCATGGAACAGACCCCATTGCTACAGATCATATACCAAACGGAAGTAAAACTATTCTTCCACCGCTCATCCAGCCTCTCATGGCAGTCATGGCGGCATCCACCATTGTCTTTGGTAGCCTGCACTTGCTCGCTTGGGACTACGCATTCACAACCGTTTCTGAATGGTGCCTATGGAGAACTGCGGCTCTTATTGAAGTGTATCTGCTATTGTTACTATTAGCTATCAATGGCGCTATGGCGACACTCGACCTTCTTCAACGAAGGGACGCTCGTCGTTTTCTAAGCACTCTTCATTCTACATTCAAAGAATTCCTGGACTCTCCTGCACAACATTGTAGCTCTCCAAACAGTGGTGTATTGGTGATGAAACTCGAAGATTGAAACTCAAGGATCGATAATAAAACACCTAAGCTCACTATAGTCAAGTGCTCTCATCTACAATCCGCCTTCCTTCAATATGTCCGCAATCTGCGCTATTAGAACTCGTAATACCTAACTTTCGTCAAGAACTTAAAGCCTTGTCAACATAATCGACAATATACCAACAACAACCGGATATACACGGCGAAGACGTCGACCTTATTGACATCTTCCCTAAGATTTTAAGGAAAGCCTGCCACCTGCTGGACCAATCTCTACACGGATGTAGTTGCCAAATGAGCAATCTTCGAAGGTTTACAGAATGGATTGGAGACAATGTTGCGAAGCTGTGGCCGCGGGGGACGTTCTTTATAGTGAGGGCAAGATTCTACTTTTCCGCGAGGTTGACTATTCTTGCACTGGCGTTTGCTAGTTTGAGGAGAATGGAGGATTCGGTATACAAGTTATCTTGAACGAATAACGTCTCAACCTTATAGGTGGAGGAGAGAGTTTATAAATACCAATTGCTGGTGGACCTGATACTTCCACATCTAACGATATGTCGATGCCACCATACTTTTCATATCATTACTAGCGTTGCCCTAAACCCCGATGATATCTCCGCTGAAATTGCCGGATCGACTAGCCCAAATGATGTAATGACCATTTCAATCCACCACGTCAGTCTACTCCCATACCTTACCTTAATCTCTGCACCAGCTGCAAACCTCCATAACCAACCACCCTCTTAAAACCCCATCAAACCCTCCCTCCCAAAAATGCCCCCCGCAACCCTCCGCCGCGCCCTCCCCGCCCTCCTCCCCCGTGTCCCCATCCCCCACCCCCGAAACAACGGCACCTGGTCCGGCCGCCAACCCGACGAGCACGTCACGAACCAAGACCACGAACTCGACGTCCACTCCTCGGCGTCAAAATCGGGCGGGCGGCAGCGCGCCGCAGGCGACGGGAGAGATTCGAGCGCCGCGACGGAGAAGGATCAGGGGGGTCAGAATGAGAAGGCAAAGAAGGATCATCCGGAGGCGCCGGGGCCGGTGATTGGGATGAATGATGAGAGGGGTGGGGTGAGTGCCTTTTTTTTTGGGTGGGGGGGTTTCTGTGGGAGGTGTGTGCTAATGGGGGTATAGAAGGGGCATGCGAGCTGAGGGTAGTGGGGATGTAGGGGGCTTTACTGCGGGGGGGATGTTGGGAGGCAAGGGTTTGTTGCATGATATGGCGTTGGGCTTCGGAGGAATGATTACTTTGCTGGCTCTATGAATAAAAGAACGTACAATCACGGCAATGTTTTCAATCCCAAAGCACGCTGGATCAAGTGGATGCAGCTAAATACACCAACACACAAGATCGAAAGTTTTTTTGAGTTCTGATTCTAACTCCAAGCATCAATGGGTATTACCCCGATGTGACCGAATATCTTTGCCTCGGCCTGGGTCGGTTTATGAACCAGGCCATGACGGGCCCCATTACGAAATATGCGGTCAACTTCTTATCTAGTACTCTCATATGACCGGCAAGCACTTGGTCCACGCCCTCATCATCGGGGTCGACTCCTGTAGCCTCGACCAAGTCAAAGGCTTGGTTGAGCTTGGGAATGAGGTGATGGGGATTTAAGATTCAGCCTATCGCCACCGACATAAGGCTGTATACACCTGTGTAGATGCACTTGTTCTTGACTTTGGCACACCGCCATCAGCGTTTGTGGTTGACCGTATCCACCCCAATCGGTGTTATAGGTATTTCCCTATCTACTTCGCTTCAAGTCGACAAAAAATCCAAGGATCTCCTTTGTGACATACGTATATCCGGGGAGCAAAATCGTTTGGAGAGGTACGCAACATGTGATAGGTTGCGGTCCATCCATCTTCGCCCAGCTTCTTGTGGACGCCTTGAACAGAATCGTTGAAAATGCAATAGCGAGCTCAATGTGTATAGGACGCCCCTTCCCAAGCGCAGGACATGATTTGGACGGCGAGAACGAGAGACATCTCTTCCCGGCGTTTGCAACTTGGCAGGATCAGGGCGAGCATGCGGGGATTCACGCTGGGTCCCTGGTAGCTGGTAGGATATCGAGAGACTTGAGTCGTCAGAGATCACTATATGTTCGTTGGCGAAGTAGAATTCTTTTTATATGCGCACAGTTGGCGGCGTCGGCTCTGGTGTTTCTACTATCGCACAGAAGACGCAGCGTTCTTCAGTACGTTCTTGACGGTTGTTTTAGACAATACTCTCTCTCGATTGCCTTACTCTATCTATGACAAGATTCGCATATCACCCTTGGAATCGCAGTGATCGCGAGACACGTTACTCAAGTCGACGATACAACGCTCGAAGCTGCTAGCATTGGATTAAAACGAACGGGTGGGTGCCCCTGCTTGAAGTGGGTATTGAGTACTTTAGCTGAATGTACAACGCCGACGGCAGTTTCTTCATCGTCATCTGTTCTCTCGCTTTTTGGGCCTAATATGTTTTATCCACCGGGTCGATAGAATGTTTATTTGCATAAATGTTTTACTTAAGATGTGTTGGTTGAATATCAAGGTTTGATTTAACGCACACTGAAACCAACGACGGCAATAACTTTTTATCCACCGATTTTTTTTCGGCATGGCTCAAGAGGCTGTCTAACTTCAATTTCATTTGATAGTCCTCTCATCATGTTCAAGATAACTGAATTCAGTCAACAATAAAACCTTGTTTGTTTTTGATTGCCGGGTTGGTCGTTTTCATTTTAAAAGACCAAATTCTCGCCATCCAGTTGAGCGAGGCTCCTGCGTCCAACGTTCGTGCTTTTGGCTAACAACATTCCCGGGAAGCCTTCAAGCATTTGAAGTGTCTGCTTATTGAATGGAAGAGAATGTTCTCTTGGTCCACTGTAGTCCTCGAGCGAATCTTGGGGGACCCCTCTGGTCGAGGTGCTGGTGGCTGGAGTCAATTTGTGCTCCTACCCTGGATTGTTCTTCGTTCAATACTTCTCTTTTGTGATTTCTTATTGCTCTAGCTTGTTGTAGCTAGGGCCAACAATTCTGACATGCTTGGATTTCCCTCTAACTTTCACCTATTATATCAGAAATGTATACATCTTGAACGCACTCCCTTTGGGCCGTGTTGGCTCTGCCGAGACCTGTTGTCGGAAAACAGCGACCACGTGATTTTCGCCCTGGACATAGTGCAGAGAGTACTTCCTCGATAAAAGCCACTATGAAGTGCTTCGAGTTTCCATGCATATGGTGGTGATGCAAGGATGTCTGCTGAGAATAGAACGAATTTTCCGTTGTCGAACCTGGGCACACTCTTTCTCTTCCTTGCCTCTTCTAGTGGTTAAGTTAAGGCAATCATCCCCAGACATCACTTGCAGCTATTACGAAAGAATAGTCTTCGTGCTTCGATGATCTGAACCTTCTTTCGAACGAGAACTGCGAAACTGCAGGTGAACTCATTACCGTTTTGACATGATCGATCAGTCACAACACGAGCTATCCACCTTCGGAGAACTTGATCGAGCTTAAGAACGGAGGAATCGTACGTAACCCTTGCGATGCCTCAATGTTCTACAAATTGACGTGGCCATGTCTTCTGTTATGCCTTGGAGGAAAGAGAGCTGCTCACTGCTGTGCAATGACATACACAGAATTGAGCATTGTTAAGTTCGAAGTATTGGATCCCAGAATTGTGTCTGATCTGTGTAAGAGTTATGTCATCGCTTATTTTCAACGACGCTGGACCTGTCGTAGACGACTAAATGATTTGTTCATGTGCTGCAAACTTGACTCATGCGTCACTGAGTCTTGCAGCTCTCCCAATGACATAGTTCGAAAAAAGGAATCAGATTGTCTCGTCTTTGTCATTCCAACAATTAGTTGATAAACATTATAAATAACAGGAACAAGGACATTTATATTGCCCTCATGAAAAAAATCTCCTTAGCCATCCACTTAGTCAGACGTTATTCTCGTACAGACGTTCATAAGACATGATGTCGACGTCGTCGAGGCCGACAAGGATCTTGCCAGGTATGAAACGGTTCAGGGGCGATTCTTGTTCTATTCGAACAAAGACACCAACACCGTCATCTTTGAGGAACCTCAGAAAGATCTCTGGGGTGAGGAGATTCGTTAGTAAGGTCTTTGAACCGTCATTTCTCCACCGTTTCGATGGTTGCGAGGATCTCATTCCATGCGTGGAATATGTTCTCCCCCTATCTTTTGTACTATATCTTGTACAAATTGCTTACCAGTCTGTCTGATATGACGATTATACTCGGCGTTTCCCTAAAGAAGAGTTTCGTCCTCTTGAGCGGTCTATTCTTTCTTCTGAGCCGCCTTTCATATCTGTGCCAGGGCTACTCTGCCTCGTCAGTTTTGTTCCAGTCAATGATCAATAAAATATCGGTGAATGATCAATCGACTTTTCCTCCCATTAATTCATTCGGAAATACAATGACAGTTTAGATTAATCTCAGATTAATCTTTCTCACAAGTGAGAGTTTTACTCACCTGATTCTTATTCCAAGCTGGGTGTCATTCGGGCCTTGTCGTCATTGTCTGGTATATCTTGTAGCACTCTAAATCCTTAATGGAAGGCATATATGTGAATGATTAGGCTTAGAAGATTGATTGTGTATTGATGGAGTAGTTGTAGGTGTAAAGGTTCAGCCGACCATGAAATCTATGTATTAAGCTCGGGCGTTAGCGTGGCTCTTAGCTTCGGACATTTTGCATGGTCGGCCGAGCTCTAGCGTTGGTCGCGCGACCTGCATCCTCCCTTCGTTCATCTCAAAGAACCATGTATTCGAAATTTCACTTCAACAATGATTATTATAGCAATACGTTACCTCGTATACAGAACGTATCGGCAAATGTAAGGTTTGCGTAATTTAGAGACGAGAATACACAGATGTGTTCAAATTCTCTAAATCGCTTTTTTCTAGATTCAAAAAATCTTTCTGCATCTTGCTGAAAATCCTCACTGTGTTACACCTCCTGATTACCGTGTTGACTTCGGTGCTCGTAAGGCCCTAATTAGACGTCACAACGCAGAACCCATATGGAACGATGCTCAACGCTTCCGACGATCTGGTCACAGCTGATATGTAGTGCGTATAACAATTTCATTGCAAGGATGACTTCCAATGTATGTGGCTCGAGCTTATCAGAGGCTCTTATTGTATGTTGCTACCATATAGTGACGGCGCCAATGTCGGTGAGACTCGCGAGTTGCTACTTGTGGCGACCTATTGGCTGCTTCGAGAACTCGTATCCTTCGATTGTTTTTGTGGCTCTTTTCGTGCCGACTTTCAATATGTGCCTTCTCAGAAAGGCATGGCCTTCTTTCGTAAAATATGGGTGAGCTCTCGAATCCGTGTATCGTTTTCAGATGGAGAATACTTAATCTAACCCCTTTCTTTGTCTGTAGCATGTGCATCTGTATTGCGTGCATCTGTACCAGATGCATCTATAGTAGATACACCATCATCGCCAAGCATTTCAAGAAGCCGAGTCAATCTCATCTTGATCATTATTGTATGATTGCATAATATCAGGTGCAATGTAATCTTTAACGTAAAGCTCTGGAATACACCCGAATCCGTCGGAATGCTGGGTAATGAGCTTGCCGGCGCTGGCTGGCTTCTTGGCGCCGACTTTCCCTAGCTGCAAAGCATTGTTGAGGACGCCGGTGGTTTGCAGACCTATGCGCGCTTCTTCTCTGAGGCTTTCGAACACCGTCTTGCTTGTTCCAAGGCTTGCCTTTACGGTTTCTTGGGTGTAGTTCTTGGGCATAATTGTATCCAGAGTTACCGGGTCTGGCTGGCATGGTTTATGATATGTCTCGAAAAATTGGTGTTGAGAGAAGGCACGTAGATGTGAATGGTACAAGAAATGGGGAAGCTCAACTTTTAAAGTGAGCTTTGCAACATGACGCGCTTCAGCGTTAGTGCACAAGGGACATCGAGCTTACAGTAGTTGTGGGCTCAAAATTCTGGTACCGCAGTAAAGGCCGACGACTTGTGCTTACATGTTTTGATAATAGCATTTAGGGATCTCTTGACAACGTCAAGCTACACACCTTTGCGCCAACCCTCTGTTATTTGTACATGGCTTCCTCTTGCTAAAAAATGTCGTTATCGATTGTGGAGCCGCATTGCCCATTGAGCATTCTGTGCCCAGTGTTATATATGTTTGGAATACTAACAATATTCCTAGATGCCCAAAACCGGGTGTTCTGGCGGTTAGAAAGCGAATGAATTCTGGCAGACATTGCATTTGTATTTTCCTACTGACTGTTACTGACTCCGTCATGTATGATGACCATCCCATTCCGGTTTTGCCGAAATGCACCGAGTCAGTGCCACCTTTATCATTGTATGCTTTGTATAATGATATATAATAATTGATTTCTTTAAACTTTGACTTACTGCAATTGAATCATCTTTGTTCTTGAATAGATGAATGACAGATTCAATATTCTTGATTTCATCTCGTAAAATCTGATTCATGATATAATTTTTTGATTCAATGTCTTCGATTTCTTGATCATATTGTTCAAAGTATCAATGATTGGCTCAGACAAAGCCGTACCTGCAATGTTAGGAAGGTAAAAAGGTCCCACTCAGTGGACTCGCGACCCACGACAGGATTGACGGCAGCGAGGAATGATTCGACTTTGCATCATCTGATAGAATGTCAAAGTTCAACTGTTCATTCATTGACTCAATCTCATCTTCAATGACATAATTGTGTTTTGGTATTCGGTCTAAATCTTTCAAGTCTTCTTTCTGATCTGGTGGATAGTAGGCTATGTCGACTGACAAGCTCACTGCAGCAGGGTACAGATTGCATTAGAAATGGTTTCGTATCGCGACATCGAAGCGGTTGTAGGACTGGATTAGTCCTTAGTAAAGGCCTCAGTTGCGTAAGAGTTTGGGTCTTGGCTGTCCTGTACGCCTTCGCATGAACTAGGAAGTCTTTTAATAGCTCTAGATGCTTCAAAGTCTCATCTCCTTCGGACTCGCTAGGGACCAAATACAGGTTATGATCCGTGGCCGACGGAAGAACGACTCTACGCTTCTTCCGAAGCGGGTCCGATTCTGATTCATTCTTTACTGTAGCTTGCGAGTCTTCCCCCTCATCGTTCAACGTCCTCTTAACTTCTTTTCCCCTTTTAGATACTGAAAGTTTGATAGACGTGATGAATTTGATAGAATTGATGAATTTGATAGATCTAGTAGATTCGATGAGATTGATAGATCTGATAGAATTTGTAAATCTGATAGAATTGATAGATAGAGCTTTGATGATAGATCTGACTTTGCTATCAGTATTCATCTTGAGATCTTCTTCTGATCTGAACTTGAAGGTACTTTTGTACTTTTCTTGCGTGTGTCAGAGAATCAGTCAGGTTCGTCACTCAGCTTCGTATGTTTCGTTCAAATAGACTTAGTAGTGTAGTCGTAGTAAGAATTATCTTTCGAGAGAGCTCGAAGATGATATCATTAGAAGACATATCAAGATATTCTATAGGTCGAGTATTTACTGCGTATGAGGATTTGCTTAGAACCTCATCCCAATTCTGATTCTGCTTTCTGAGCACGTCTTCTAGCAATCTGTTTGAGATCTCTATCATGCCCGTACTTTTCGAAGCACCAGAAGGACTGTAAGTGATGGATATTCCTAGATCTTTTAGGAACGAACGCATCTTTGAATTGTCAAAGTACTGGCCTGGATCGCAGTAGATTGCCACAGGCCTTCGGAACAACGAAAAGACCTGTTCTAAACTTGATATTGCATCTGCCACGTTTGCTGAGGGAGTGGCAAAAGGGCCTCAAAGAAAGCAGTACAACTAGATGTTGACTAGTAATGCGCGCCTGGAGTCATTCTCGTTGTTTGGACCAGGCCCATTCTTCGGAACTGTTCCGTCGCTTTATTCCACTTCTAAGCTCATGTTCGAGCTTGGTTTCTAGGCGTCTATCTGGGGCATACTTTCTGACTGGCAAAATCCTTAAGAAAAGGCTCTCTGTGTTGTTCTGGTTCACTTTGTTGCCCCGAGTTTCTGGATTTCCGAGTCATTCGCAATATTGAATAAGATAGGTGTAAGCTGTCGTTTGTCCGCTGAACTTGAAGTAAGCTGCCCTCTCTTGATTAGCCCCTGTCGATTCGCCGTGGTGTAGCGTAGAAGTCAGACTAAGACCTCGACATTAGGCTCGTTATCTGTGATCTTGTCATTCTTGGTTCGTCCTTTAAGTTCCCTGCCTTTGCCCTTTGGTGAGGCAAGAAACTTCACTTCCACCTTTTCCTCTCTTGACGTTGTGTTTTTTTGACTTTAAATTTCCAAGGAAGCTCAGTTTCAAACAATGTTTGAACTTCAAAGGTTGTTTAAGTGCTAATATCACGGTCAGCAAGTCATGTTCGTCTGATGCGTTCTTGGAGAACGGTCGAGCCCTGATCCATGTGTTCGAAGTTTGCCTGATCCTCAAGGTAGCGTCCGCTGGAAAGCATCATCCAATCCATTGAAGATGTTGAACGTTTGCGTTTAGTCCTTCAAGGATCTCATAGATCGATAGTAGAAGATATTTCGTGTGTCCGCACTTATCAAAATCGGACGGTGCAGAGACTCTAGCCGCCTAACTATTCCCGTCCTTGATTGACTAATGAACCCAACTCCTTGGCCGTTTTGAGGTTTCTTCCTTGAGCATGTCGTAATCTTGGGCAAAGAGTACAGGACAAATAAAATACGAAATACGAGATATAGCGTATATTGTGTTTGGCGTGGTCGGCCGGAATCTACGGGACCCTTGAGGGTTGACTGGTGTGAACGAAGATGATCTTATTGGACGTGATTGACCCGCCTCAGAGGATATCGAATTCCAAAGACCTCATGGTTGTGAAAAGGCCTTCAACGTCAAATTAAAGTTTTAGCGAGGGTGACGTTGGGAAGTGTGAGGGTGTTGCTATGCCATAAGCAGGATCCTGATAGTGAAAGGGTCATTGAAAAACAAGACTCTATCTGACTCATTATTCTCTTAGTTCTCTATCATAGTTCGGACTTTGGAAGCGGTGGCTATCAACACGGTCATGAACCACGTGTATTTTTTTCGGTCTCGATAGCCCAACTCCTAACCTAGTCTTGGCAGACGTAGTGTTTGCCAGATATCGTACAAGGAATGCTTGTATGAACTTGCAATTGTCGCCAACATAGTATTAATTAGTTTAGTTCTCTACGCTGGGAGGATGTTAACTCCCGTAGTAGGTAGACCGGCTTCGATATGCATGGCTGAGGAAAGGAAGGTACAAATGTAACGCAAAGGAGGTAGTCTCTCTAAAAGCTGTATTTAAGAAGAGGTATACTCTTTGAAAGCAGTACCCAGAAGAAAGTAGTTGAATGTTGGTAACAGAACGGCTTGATACGATCAGAGACGAAAAACGAGCCAAAATGCAAAGTTGGCAGGTTTCTGACTGGGAGACAGAGAGTCCGTGCAACGCAATGACTTTATTTTGTTCTATTCCTACATGAGTCTAATTCTCTTGGCATGATAGTTTGTGATTGTTCCGTTGACTTGTTTCGACTAATCTTGGTGTGGTACTGCACGAGTATACCTAATTTTGAGAGCGTTCGAAGGTTTTGTGATCTTCCAGACGGCATTACTTCTTAGATGCGGATTGAGGGCTACAGTTTTCGAAATCGGAAAGCTCCGAGTTGGTCGCCTTGAATTCTTTCGGACCGGAGATCCAAGTTATCCAAGGGTTTAACAGTTCATTACGTAGATTGACGACTCCTCTGTCATCGAGATTTGCTTCTCAAGGATGTCAAGGTAGTCAGCGGTGTCATGAGCTTCAAACAGGTATTGACGTGACAGTGAAGCAGATTCAAAAGAATGCTTCGAAAGGCTTGGCAAACCCGGATGCCCCAGTAGACGTGAAAAGCCAAAGACCATAAAGACTTTAACTTGGACGTCCCTGTCCTTGAATCAGCTGCCTCCATGAAAAGGTAATCATGTGGTGATGCGACTCGTTGGGTAGCTCGGCTAGAAAGTCTTTCCTGCTGTCCAATTCACGCCTCGTAGAGGAACTGAAGAGTGGGTAGCAATTTTTTGGGGTAATTATAAGACCACAATTGTTTTAATGCTATGGCTCAGTGCTCTTGGTCGAGGTTTCGATGGGTACCGAAGAGACCGATTTAAGCGCAGATGACAAATAAAACGGTGGAGTTGATGCAGACTTAATGCAGGAGCTGGAACAAACACGATTGATGGCCGGCTGAAGATAGGTTCAGCGAGATGATGGTCTGATGATGGTATGCAATAAATGTGCTCACAGCATCGAGGTTTCAGCTGGTTGTATAGGATCCAACGGAGATTTGTTGTCTGAAAGCAATTGTGCACGCAAATCCACTAAATGCATAAAACCGAAGATAGCGGAGCGTGTCAGTGGTCCCCCCTTCATTAGATTGATGTGGCTGAGACTGCTAAAAATGGTCGAACTGAAACTCCGGAGGGCGGTGACTGTGCACCATCTGGTTTGATCGCTTCTAATAGGCGCTTGTCCATCTTCAGTGCCGAACTAGCACGTTTCTCCTCTAGAAGCTCGAGCTCCCAAGGAGCAGATCTTTTTCAGTATGAGCTTTATATCGATGATGAAAGAAAGCTGATGGTTTCGTATAGTAACTGTCCGCTTTCACGCCTTGGACCATTTTAGGTTTTCCACCTCTATGAATCGTACAAACCTACTCACTTCTTCGCAGCTCTATCCCTTTAACCGCTGTTAGGATTCGGTTAATTTTTAAGGTAAACCCTAACCAGATTCGGTAAGGTTCCGTCAAAAAGTTTATTTTTTGTAAATAGAAACAATGTCAACAAAGCCCCCTATTGTTC